>Ga0213869_10000279_pt1 | contig 42901 bp, 36 predicted proteins | sample PICome_10_FD_160083 | JGI IMG/M metagenome (GOLD analysis project Ga0213869, IMG submission 160083) | Coastal seawater microbial communities near Pivers Island, North Carolina, United States - PICO132 | ecosystem: Environmental > Aquatic > Marine > Coastal | place: USA: North Carolina...
AACTCTCACCACGCAACCAACCTTGCGATTGATCATTCTGCGCAATTTTTAGACATCGATGTAAGTTACTATTGGACAAAACTCAACGAAGTTGTCAAATACCGCCCACAACAATTTGAGCAATTTGATGGAATATTAGTTGCTCCTGGCCCAATTAAAAATCGGTTTTTTCTGCATGGAATTTTAAAGGAAATTGTTGGAAAACAAATCCCAGTTCTTATTACTGGAGAAGGTTACCGCATCTTAATCGAGGTACTCATCAATATGTACCAGCTAAATGGACGCAATGAAAAATTAATTTCTGAAAACCTTGTAGAAGGAGAGCAGTTTGAGAAGCTAATTATTTCACCCCATTCGCAAGCATTCATCAAATTGTATGAGAATTACTCCAATACAGAGTTGACCTCTTCACGCTACAGCCTCTACCCTCAATTGATCAATGCACTACAAAATGATATAATCGATGTAGAAGCATACAATCATTTTGAAGACCCTGAAATTATCAGTTTGAAAAATATGCTCTTTTTTGTTGGCTGTGGATTCTGCCCACAAATTAGTTCAACACGAGAAATTCCACATCCCATGATTTATACTTTTATAAAAGCGGCTGACGCCCATTCAAAATTAAAAGTGAAAAAATAGTTAGACGAAATAATCACTCCTTATTTTCTACCAAAATCTGCTGGGATTTCTCCCCAAACCTTTGTCTCCCATTTGTAAATAGGATTCTGAAATGTATTCTTCAACAACCATTTTTCAGCTCGTGTGATGAGATGCTGGACTTTTGGCCCAGGAGTGCGCTTTGTTTTACATTTTCCTGATTTAACCCACCCCATAGCAATCCGAGAATCAGAATAAATAGGTATTGTCGCAAAGCTAGAATCTGACTGCTGTTGAAGCAATGCAAGGGCATGAACCAGCGCTAGAAATTCACCGATGTTATTCGTCCCGCCCTGAAATGGACCCATTTTAAAAAGTACTTGTTCCTTGTCATAAGTCCACACACCCTGATACTCCATAATCCCAGTCATTTCATTACACGCAGCATCAACAGATATGCTTAACGAAATGGCCTCACCAATTCTATCAATTTCAGACTGAGCTAAATCCTTTGTTTTTCGAAAATCTTTTCCTCTGTACTTTTCGGGCCCTTCCATAAGTGCCCGCTCGGCAAGAACTTTACTGCCAAAAGTTTTGAACTGATCACGAGGAACACCTTTTAGTTTTTTTTGTGCACTATCCCAATTCGTATATATGCCAGAATTTTCCCCATCCCAAATGACATAATAACGTGGCTTCTTTTTCTTCGGAACAGATATTACTGATGCTGGATTTGCATATGCTTCAATTGCAATTTGCTTTGTAGGGAATGATTTGTATTTGGCACCAGCAAAACCTTGAATCAAAGTTTTAACTTCATCCCAAGATTCAAAAACACCAGTTTTCTTCCCTTTCCAAACTACGTAATACTTTTTTGCCATTAGTTCGAAAGTAACCTTTCATTTTTATTCATGTAGCATACATTTAAAAAAAATTAACAAATACTTTGGAAACTTTTATTTATCAAATCGTTTCCGAAGTTTTTTTTGTGCTACTTTTGCCATCATGGACGAAAAAAGATTAGAGATTTTAGAGCGTGCCGTTGCTGTTTACATGAAATATGGAATCAAAAGCGTCACTATGGATGATCTATCTCAAGAATTGGGGATGTCTAAAAAAACGATTTATAAATACTTTGCCGACAAGAACGATCTGATTCAATCCATCATTGAAATGAAGGTAGGTATGGATAAAGCTATTTGCCAAAATTGTGTACAACAGTCCGAAAATGCGATTGATGAATTAATCAATGTTAGCAAAATCGTTGTTGAAACGGTAGGTAACGTGAATCCAACCGTTTTCTACGACTTGCAAAAATACTACAAAGAGGCCGCAAGTTTATTCTACGAACACAAATGGGGTTTTGTACTCTCCATGATTCAAAATAATATTAAACGAGGAATTGAAGAAGGTGTTTACCGTAAAAATATTGATTGTGCAATAATCTCTCGATTGTATGTCGCATCAACAGATCAGGTAATGAACACCGAAATCTTTCCTTGGCCAAACTTTAATGTTGCCAAAGTATTCACGGAAATGATTCATTTCCATATTCGTGGAATGGCAAGCGATAAAGGAATTCACTATTTAAAACAAAAAATGAACAATGAACAATTCTAAATTAATGATTGGAATACTTCTTGTGAGTGCACAATTGTCTTATGGACAAACCAAAGAGTTTACACTTGAAGAAGCAAAATCCTACGCGATTGAAAATCAAGTAATCATTAAAAATGCACAACACGATATTACGGATGCAAAAGAACGTGCGAATGAAATTAGAGGCATAGGGCTTCCACAGGTCAACCTCACGGGACAATTCGGTAACTTCTTAAACCTTCCTGTTCAAGTAATTGATGCATCATTCTTCAATCCGGGTGCACCCGATGGTGCTTTGGTTTCATTTAGAGCAGGAACAGATTATAACTCATCTGCAAATCTTCAAGCCACACAAATCCTATTCAACGGATCCTATATAATTGGACTTCAAGCGGCAAAGAACTACGCATCCTTCCAAGAGACAAAAGCTGAACTGACAAAGGAAGATGTAGTCTACAATGTTGTACAGGCCTACCAATTGGCTGCCGTTGCAAAAACCAATTTGTCCTTTGTTGACTCAATAACTTCCTTAACCGAAGAAATGGTAAATAAACAATCCGTGTTCTTCGATTTGGGATTAATGAAATCTGAGGACATGGATCAACTGAACTACTCCTTGCTTACAGCAAAACAGTCCCAAATGGCTGCGAATCTTCAATATCAAAATGCGCTTACCCTTTTGAAGTATTCAATGGGATATCCTGTTGATGGACAAATTTCAATTGCCCAATCTGTTGATGCTCTCATCTCAAAGAAGACAATTGGCCCAAGAAACATAAAATCAAACCTCTCCTATGAATTGATTAAAAAACAAATCCGACTATCGGAACTGGATCTGAAAAACAAGCAGTTCTCCAACTTGCCAAATTTAAATGCCTACTACCAACAATCATATACGGCCTATCGGAATGAATTCAACTTTTTTGATGCTGACAAACAGTGGTTCTTACAATCCTCTTGGGGACTTCAACTCAATATCCCTGTTTTCAGCGGTGGACAAAGACATGCTCTAACGCAACAAGCAAAAATCAGATTAATGAAAGATCAAAATTCTCTGATGCAAATGGAACAAACGTTGAAAATGCAAGAAACACAAGCCAAAAATAATTTGTTAAACGCACAATCAAAATTGGAACTGCAAAAACAAAACGTCGTTTTAGCACGTAAAATTTACCAAAATGCCACTGCATCTGAACAAATCGGAGAAGGTACAAGTATCGTTGTAACTCAGAAATACAACCAATTGATTGTAGCTCAAACACAGTATGTTGGTGCTACGATTGATCTATTCCAAGCACAATTGGAATTGGATAAAATTTACAATACAATTTTAAAGAACTGATAAATAAAAAGAAATGAAAACTAAAGTACTAGGATTTACATTATTGTCTGGAGCATTGATCACACTCCAATCTTGTGGTGGTGAAGTCACCCCAGAAAAAGTTGAGGAAAAACAAGTCCCAAAAGTTGAACTCGAAGAAGTACGCCTCAAACCGTTCACTCATCAAATTCGAGTTCAAGGTAATATCGAAACAGATCAAAATATTATCTTAAATGCTGAAATGGGAGGCATTATTACCTCCATTAAGGTCAAAGAAGGTCAGAAAATATCAAAAGGAGCTCTCGTTGCAACTGTCGATGCTTCTGTTCTTGCATCAAACATGAAAGAGTTGGAAACCCAACTCAGTTATGCAAAGTATATGCTCGACAAACAGGAAAAACTTCAAGAAAAAGGAGTTGGATCTGAATTTGACCTAGAGACAGCAAAAAATCAGGTGAATTCACTTGAATCCAAAATGTCATCTTTGAATACCCAATGGGGAAAAGCCAGTATTCGAGCACCATTTGCTGGTACCGTAGATCAAGTATTTGCAAAAAAAGGTGAAATGACTGGCGCACAATCACCAATCATTCGTCTCGTAAACAACAACGAAGTAAATCTCGTAGCCTCAATTTCAGAAAAGCACTTTGCCAAAGTAAAGGTGGGAACAGAAATGTACGTTTCCTTTCCAAACTATTCTGACACGGTTATTGCAATGACTATTGACAATGTTGGAAACTATATCGAACCAACAAATAGAACATTCAGAATCAAAGCTGCATTAAAAAACAACAATTACTTTCTTCCCAACATGCTCGCTGAAGTTAGTATTGCAGATATGAATATCGAAGAAGGGCTCGTAATCTCCTCGAGATCGGTATTGAAAGATCAAGAAAGTAACGATTTTGTTTTTGTAGCATCAAAAACAAAATCAAACAAGCTGCAAGTGAAAAAGGTTATTGTAAATGTAATTGAACGATTTGAGGGAGCAACGCTAATTGAGCAGGGCGCCTTAAATATTGGAGAAAACATCGTAGTCGCAGGAGCCAGAGGCATCACCAACAACGACTTGGTCCGTACAAAATAACTCCTCTAAACGCATCATTATGTCTGAAAAGAAAATAAAAGGGTTTGGATTGTCTACCCTGGCAGTAAACAATAGAAAAACGATTTTTTTAATCGCAATCATCATCATTTTTGGTGGTTTAGGAGCGTATCAATCGATGCCAAAGGAGAACTTTCCCGAATTGCAAATTCCCGAAATTTATATTGGAATTGCAAAGCCAGGTTCTTCACCTGAATACATGTCCGAAAAGATTGGTAAAACAATCGAAAAAGAAGTTGGCGGGATCAAATTGGTCGATGAAATCAATACCAATTCCGTTCATGGTTACACAACCATTCGTGTAAAATTTGATTTTAAAATGCCTGCCGATAAAGCGTTGCAAAAAGTAAAAGATGCTGTTGACGATGCGCGATCAAAATCTGGGTTCCCAGACATCCCTGCAGAACCAACTATTTTTGAAATGGACCCTTCTGATATGCCTATCATGAATATCAATTTGCGCGGCGATAATGCAAAAATGCTCAAAGAAATTGCAGAAGACTTAGAAGATCAAATCGAAGAACTTACTGAAATTAGTGAAGTAGATATTCGAGGCATTCAAGAACAAGAAATGAGCGTAGAAATTGACCCAATCAAAGCACAGGCGGTTAACGTTACCATTGATGATGTTCAAAATGCTATTAATGCTGAACACCAAACCATTCCAGGTGGCGAAATTCTCATGGATGGAATTCGAAAAACCGTTCGAATCGATGGAGAGTTTGAAGATGCTGAAGAATTGAAACGAATTGTAGTAAAACAAGACGAATTCTTGCCCGTTTATCTAGAAGACGTTGCCAAAGTCTCTTTTGGTAATGGAGACACCACTTCGTATGCACGTGAATTTGGAGATCCTGTAGTAATGCTTGATATCAAAAAACAAGGGGGTCAAAACTTACTTGATGCATCAGATAAAATTTCAGAAATACTAGAAAAAGCAGAATTTGACGGAACCATTCCGCAGAGCGTAAACGTTTCAATTACAAGCGACCAATCAAACAATACACGCGAAATGGTATCGAACTTATTGAACTCGATAATATTCGGTATTATTTTGGTCGTTGGGGTCCTACTTTTCTTCCTTGGCCTTCGTAATGCTCTGTTTGTCGGAATCGCTATTCCGCTATCAATGCTAATGTCATTCTTAATTTTAAGTGCAATGGGTGTAACTCTGAACGTCATGGTTCTATTTTCACTCGTGCTTGCACTTGGAATGCTTGTCGATAACGGAATCGTAACAGTGGAGAATATTTACCGGCACATGGCAGAAGGAAAGAAGGCAACGCGTGCAGTAATTGAGGGTGTTGGTGAGATTGCCATGCCAATTATTGCTTCTACAGCAACAACGCTAGCTGCTTTTATACCACTTGCAATTTGGCCTGGTATCATGGGAGAATTTATGAAATACCTCCCAATCACACTTATTATTGTGCTCGGTTCATCATTATTTGTTGCATTAGTAATTAATCCTGTTCTCGCAGTTACCTTTATGAAAGTGGTTGAAGAAAAACCAAATCTAAAGCGTATGATCACTTCGGCACTCATACTCTCTGGAGTTGGCGTTACGCTACTTCTTTTGGGCGGTATAGCAATTGGAAACTTATTAATCGTAGTTGGAATATTGGCCGTAGTAAACTACTTTATATTCCGCCCAGGTTCAGCGACTTTTCAAAACAAATTCCTTCCACGTTTGGAAGCGTTTTATGAGCGATTTCTAAAAAATGCACTTAAAGGACGTAAACCTGTTGTCTATCTTTTTGGAACTTTTGGATTGCTTCTTTCTTCATTCGTACTTATGGGAGTATTTCCACCCAAAGTAGATTTCTTTCCAATCAATGAACCAAACTATGTAAACATTTTCATTTCTCACCCGATCGGTACTGATATTTCAGTAACCAATGCCACGACGCTTGAAGTTGAGGAAAAACTAAAGACAATCCTTGAGGAATATATGGATGAAGACGACACAACTGGCGTTCCGCTCAATCGTCAAATCATCAAATCTATCATTTCACAAGTTGGCGAAGGCACAAGTGATCCAATGGCAGGTGTGGAAATGGGGAGCACCCCTCATAAAGCAAGAATCACAGTGAATTTCGCTGAATTTAAATACCGAAATGGAATTAAAACTTCTGCCATTCTAAGAAAAATACAAGATGAACTGAAAGGCGAATTTACAGCAGATATTGAAATCTCAGTTTCTAAAGAAGCAAATGGACCTCCCCAAGGACCTCCGATCAATATCGAAGTTACGGGTAAAGGCAAATATGGTGACCTCATCGCTGAAGCTTCGAATATAAAATCTTACCTCGACAGTATCGGTGTTAAAGGTGTCGAAAAATTAAAACTGAACGTTGAAGCGAACAGACCAGAAATTCCGATTCGTTTGGACAGAGATCAAGTGCGAAAACTCAACTCCTCAACCTACCAAGTCGGTATGTCAATTCGAAAAGCACTACTCGGTCAGGACATCTCTACCTATACATTGGGCGAGGACTCGTATGATATTGTTGTAAAGTTTGATAAACGAAACCGCGAAAGCTTCGAGTCGTTAATGGACCAGCGTTTGATTTTCAGAAACAACCAAGGAAAATTAATGAATATTCCGGTACGTTCAATCGTTGAGAATCCGGAGGAGCAGACAGCATTTACCGGTGTAGTTCGCAAAGATCAAGTTCCATTAGTAACAGTTTCCTCGAACGTCACAGAAGGCGAAAATGCCAATGTTGTGGTTGAAGAACTTAAAAAGCACATGGACGACTATGCAGCAGCAAGCAGAGTTCCTGATGAAATAGATTTTGCATTTACGGGACAAATGGAGGAGCAGGCCAAAGAAATGGCTTTCTTGAGCAATGCGTTATTAATTGCAGCATTTTTGATTCTTTTGATTATTGTTGCACAATTCAACTCCTACTCAATGCCGTCCATTATAATGATTACGGTGGTTTTATCATTGATTGGCGTTTTACTTGGGCTCGTGATTTCTCGTCAGAATTTTGTTATCATGATGACGATGATCGGTGTGATTTCATTAGCGGGTGTAGTTGTAAATAATGCAATTGTACTGATTGACTATACCAATCAAATTAGAAGACGAAAACGCGAAGAACGCGGATTGGGTGAATACGAACAGCTTCCTTACGAAGAAATTGTTGCAGCAACAATTGAAGGAGGGAAAACGCGTCTACGGCCAGTTTTGTTAACAGCAATCACTACTATTCTTGGATTAATTCCTTTGGCTGTTGGGTTCAATATTGATTTCTTTACCCTTTTCACCGAATACAATCCAAACATATACATTGGAGGTGACAATAACATCTTCTTTGCACCATTATCATGGGCAATTATTTATGGCCTGACTTTTGCAACATTCTTAACGCTAGTAATCATTCCGGTACTCTACCTTTTGATGTATCGATTGAAGCGATGGATTTATGGAATATTTAAAAAAGAAATACGAAGCAACCTCTAAAGAACTTTAGGGAAAATTTCCCGAGGTGCTTTAGATTGACTTCAATAGCACTGCGCTTTTGAGCACAGAAAAGGGTTCCGATCGTGATTTATCGGAATCCAATTAATAAGTAGTAGTTAGGTTAGATAATAGTAAAAGCAATCCTCCCGGGTTGCTTTTTACTATTTTTGGTGAAAAATTAATGCAAATTAGAAGACAACCAGCGGTTCATTTTTTCTAAAGAAAAACCCTTACGATCTGCCAACGAAACAACCTGATCTATATCAATTTTACCTACTCCAAAATACTTGGATTCAGAATTTCCAAAATACCATCCTGAAACAGAAGCCGCTGGCTGCATCGCCAGACTCTCCGTGAGCGAAACACCTGTTAATCGAGTTGCATCTAACAATTCAAATAAACCTGGCTTTTCAGTATGATCTGGACAAGCTGGGTAACCTGGAGCAGGACGTATTCCCATATATGACTCGCTTATAAGGTCCTCATTTTGCAGGTTCTCATCACCAACATAACCCCAGATCGTTGTTCTTACTTTTTCATGCAGGTACTCGGCAAATGCTTCAGCCAATCGGTCTGCAAGTGCTTTCAATAGAATTGAGTTATAATCGTCGTGATCAGCCTCGTAAATTGCAATTCGATCCTCAATCCCTAGACCTGATGTCACAACAAAACCTCCAATATAGTCTTGAATACCAGAATCAACTGGAGCGATGAAATCAGATAGTGCCAAATTTGGTATACCTGCAGCCTTTTTTGATTGTTGACGTATTGTATGCTGCACATGAAGTTGTTCAGATGGATTCTCTGGCTTAAAAATATAAATATCATCTCCCTCACTCGATGCTGGAAATAGTCCAACCACACCTTTGTGCTCCAACCAAGCTTCTTCATCAATCAACTTCAGCATCTTTTTTGCGGAATCAAACAGCTTCACTGCCTCATCACCAACAACTTCATCTTTAAGTATTGCTGGATAACGCCCATGTAAATCCCATGTTCTAAAAAATGGAGTCCAATCGATGTACGGAATTAGCTCTTTGGTTGAAACTTCAATCGTCTGAACTCCAAGTTGGTTTGGCTCAGTAATATCAGTTCCTGTCCAATTGATTTGAAACTTATTTGCTCGCGCCTGCTCAATTGTGAGCATTGCTTTTTTTCTTCTATTCTTCGTATGATTCTCTCTGACTTTGGCGTATTCCGATTTCAAATTGTTGACAAAATCAACTTTTTTACTCCCCAACAAACTCTCAACTACCGTTACAGACCTCGAAGCATCTAACACATGAACGGTTTGATCCAATTTAAAGTGCTCTTCAATTTTAACAGCCGTATGAACGCGAGAAGTGGTTGCACCGCCAATCATCAAAGGGATTGATAAATTAGCACGTTCCATTTCTTTGGCAACCGTTACCATTTCTTCTAGAGAAGGTGTTATCAATCCACTCAAGCCAATAATATCAACGTTTTGTGCAATCGCCTCTTCAATAATTTTTTCTGGAGGAACCATTACACCAAGGTCAATGATCTCATAATTATTACACCCCAATACAACTCCAACAATATTTTTACCAATATCGTGCACATCGCCTTTCACAGTTGCCATAAGTACTTTTCCCGAGGAAGACAAACCTCCACCTTTTGAGGCTTCAATAAACGGCAATAAATACGCTACTGCTTTTTTCATCACTCGAGCAGATTTTACCACTTGAGGCAAGAACATTTTTCCGCTTCCAAATAAATCTCCAACAACATTCATTCCGGCCATCAGCGGACCCTCTATCACTTCAATTGGCTGATTGAATTGCAAACGACATGCCTCGGTATCCTCCTCAATATATTCAGTAATCCCTTTCACCAAAGAATAGGTCAAACGCTCTTGCACACTTCCCTCTCTCCACGACAAATCAATTTGTCGTTTTTTTCCAACGTCCCCCTTTACAGATTGTGCAAAATCCAATAAGCGTTCAGTTGAATCACTTCTTCGATTCAATAACACATCTTCAACGTGCTCCAGTAGCTCTTTATCGATATCATCATATACTTCAAGCATTGAAGGATTGACAATTCCCAAATCCATTCCGCAACCAATCGCATGATACAAGAACGATGCATGCATCGCCTCACGAACTATATTATTCCCACGAAAAGAGAATGACACATTTGAAACTCCTCCACTTACATGTGCACCTGGTAAATTCTGCCGAATCCACTTGGTCGCGTTGAAAAAATCAAGTGCATTGTTCTGATGTTCCTCCATTCCCGTGGCGACAGGAAAGATGTTTGGATCAAATATGATGTCGTTTGGATTGAAACCGGCAGAATCTACCAAAAGGCGGTATGAGCGTTCACAGATTTCTATTCTCCGTTCGTAATTATCGGCTTGTCCTTGCTCGTCAAAGGCCATTATAACAACCGCTGCACCATAGCGTCTAATCGTCTTTGCTCGATCAATGAAACGATCAGGTCCTTCCTTAAGTGAAATCGAATTAACAATCCCTTTACCCTGAATGCACTGAAGTCCAGCCTCAATGATTTCCCATTTCGAACTGTCAATCATAACGGGCACACGAGCAATATCCGGTTCCGCAGCAATTAAATTTAGAAATTTAACCATCGCCTCTTTTCCGTCAATCATACCCTCGTCCATGTTGACGTCTATGATTTGAGCTCCTCCTTCTACTTGATCTCGTGCAACACTGATGGCTTCGTCAAAAAGTTCCTCCTTTATTAATCGTAAAAACTTTCTTGAACCGGTCACATTTGTTCGCTCACCAATATTAATGAAATTACTTTCAGGAGAAACAATTAAAGGCTCCAACCCTGAGAGTTTAAGTGTTGATTTAGTCATTTTCATGAATTCCAAAAGTTCGAGGTGAATAATTCGAAGCCAACTTCGCAATCGCTTGAATGTGATCAGGAGACGTCCCACAACAGCCACCAATAATATTGACGAGGCCCTCCTCAAGAAACTCTCTAATTTGCTCCGCCATAAGCTCAGGAGTTTCATCGTACTCCCCAAATTCGTTGGGAAGTCCAGCATTCGGATGTGCACTAACACCGTACGAACAATTTTGATTGAGCACCTTTAAATACGGACGCATCATCGAGGCTCCTAGTGCGCAATTGAGTCCAACTGAAAGCAAGTCCATGTGCTCAACAGAGATTAAAAACGCCTCAGTTGTTTGCCCTGTTAATGTTCTTCCACTCTGATCAGTAATCGTTCCTGAAACCATAATAGGTAAAGAAATACCGCGTTCATCAAAAAGCTCATCAATAGCAAAAAGTGCAGCCTTCGCATTTAATGTATCAAAAACTGTTTCTACCAGTAAAAGATCGACTCCACCATCAATCAATGCTCCTGCCTGCTCTTTGTATGCCACCTTAAGTGCTTCGAAAGTAATGGCGCGAAACCCAGGGTCATTAACGTCTGGTGAAATAGATGCTGTTCGATTTGTCGGCCCCATTGAACCGGCAACAAAACGGGGCTTCTCAGGTTCTTTTGAGGTAAACTCATCGGCAACCTCGCACGCAATTTTCGCACTTTCATAATTAATATCGTACACCGCCTTTTCTAGACCGTAATCCGCTTGAGCGATGGTCGTACCTGAAAATGTATTGGTTTCTGCAATATCCGCACCAGCCGTAAAGTAGGCCGCATGAATTTCCTTAATGATCTCAGGGCGCGTCAACGATAACAAATCATTGTTCCCTTTCAACGGACTGTTGTGGTCTTCAAACCATCCAAGACGAAAGTCTTCTTCTTCCAGCTTGTGACGTTGAATCATGGTACCCATTGCACCATCTAAGACCAGAATTCGTTTTTTAAGTATCGATTTTATATCCTTCATAATTTCAATTGTGGACCATGAAGCTGAAGGAAATCAAGCTAACTTATCTCTTACTGAACACCTTTTCAGTACTGGATTTGGCACCTTTTCTAGTTTGATCTAGTTAGGTTGCCAAGGTTTCGCAGGGCCTATCCCTCCACCTTTCTTCATAAGTCTATTTGAATGAACTGCAACAAAGGTACTACAAACATCAATCTAAACAAATAAAATAATAAGGACTTTTTCCCTAAGCTCTCATGCTCTCATTTTTTGTACTTTAGAGATTATGAAACGTCTTACTATAGCGCTATTACTACTCTGCTTCTCAACGCATTCGCAGCTCACTTCATCCAACTTACCAATAATCATTATTTCCAATAAACCCGGGCAAACAATAGTTGATGAACCGCGCGTCAGAGCTCATATGGGTGTTATTGATAATGGTTTCGGGAACATGAATACAATCAATGATCCTTTTACAAATTATGACGATAGCATCGCAATTGAATACAGAGGATCTACCTCTCAACAATACCCTAAAAAAGGATATGGTTTTGAGACACAAGATGATTTTGGCAACAATCTCCCCGTTGCGCTGCTTGGCCTGCCTGTAGAAAATGACTGGATTCTGTATGGACCTTATCCCGATAAAACACTGATTCGAAATGTCCTTACATTCGAACTCGCTCGAAAGATGGGACACTATGCTGCTCAAACAAAGTATTGTGAACTAATCATCGACAATGAATATCGTGGTATTTATATTTTAATGGAGCGCATCAAAAAAGATGGTGATCGTGTCAATATACAAGATGTGCACACACCAAATACATGGAACGATACAATTACCGGAGGATATATTGTTAAAGTAGATAAGCTCACAGGAGACGTGCCTTATACTTGGACTTCCAATTATAACAGTGAAGTCATTTTTCAATTCCATGATCCTGAATATGACGAACTGCACCCACTTCAATCCAGTTATATGGAAAATTGGATGAATGAATTTGAAGCTGCTTTAAACAGTCCCAACTTTTCCGACCCAATACTCGGATATCCTGCGTTGATTGATGAACAATCATTTCATGATTTTTTCATATTACAGGAGCTGGGGCGAACCGTAGATGGGTATCGCTCTAGTTCATTTCTTCACAAAGACAAAGATGCACTCAATTGGGATGCACCTCTGGTCGCTGGACCTATGTGGGACTTCAATCTATCATTCGGAAATGCTGATTATTGCGATGCTGATGAAATTTATGGATGGCAATACGAATTTGATGATATTTGCGGGAATTTTTCAACTTCCATTCCATTCTGGTGGGAAAGATTGCAAGACGATTGGCGCTATCAGAACAATTTGCGCTGCCGCTGGGAGGAACTAAGACTAGGTCCATTGCATACAGACTCTATCAATCACTTTATAGACTCGGTTGCACTCTACATTAAAGATGCACGCATTCGTAATTTTCAAAAATGGCCAATTATCGGTCAATATGTCAATTGGAATGGCTTTGTTGGTCAAACCTACCAAGAGGATTTAGACTACTTGAAGACCTATATTGAACAACGCTCCATTTGGATTGATAATAACTTAGAAGGAAATTGCAATCTCAATGTCGAAGAATATCAAAAGCAACCTGCCTATCACAAAGCATGGCCCAATCCGTTTGTCAATTCAATTGCGGTAGGGTTTTCGACATTCTCAGAGGGTATAGTAACGGTGCAAGTTCACGACCTTACCGGTCGAATAATGGCAGAAGATCAACTCGGTAAAAAAACTGCTGGAACTCACGTGGTTGAATTTCAAAGTGGGGCTTGGAAACAAGGAAACTATATTTATACCATCTTATGTGATGAAGCCATTCTCCATTCTGGTAAAATAATCAAACACTAAACCCATTTTGTACCTCCTGCCATGAATGAAGAAATGAGGTTTTGAAAATCAATGAAAAAACTGACGGATAACCTATTAGGCTTATTTTCCTATATAATATTCACATTAATCATTCTGGTAAATTCAATTCTACAGTTTTAAATTTGGTTGAACGAAACCCAATTTCAGAATTGATATATATTTCATAGCCTTCATTAGATATCACAAAATAAACAGTCTAAAATTTATTCCATAAAAAAAGCCCTTGTCGAAACAAGGGCTTTTCAAGTATCTAGTGGTGATAGCTGGAATCGAACCAGCGACACATGGATTTTCAGTCCATTGCTCTACCGACTGAGCTATATCACCAACCTAAATTGTGGGGGCAAAGGTAACAACTTCTTTCAAATTACAACAAACACGAACTATTTTTTTTCTTGCCTATCTTTGTGATATGACAATGGAAAATAGTGTACTCGCAATTGACGCAGGAAATACCTCAATTAAGGTAGGCCACTTTCAAAAAGACCACCTTATAGAGGTAAAACGATTTCTACATTCAGAACTTGATCAATTTTTTTCTTTTATCGAACATTTCATCAATACACCCTCAATACTGTCATCTGTTGTTTCGAACCAATTGACAGCCGAAATCATCAGCAGAACCAATGCCAATTTAGTAAATGCAGACACTCCAACACCTGTGACTATTGAATATGAAACCCAAAACACCTTAGGAATTGATCGTCTATGCAACGCCGTAGCCATCGTTTCACGTTTGGATTCTGAATTTGGAGTTGTCATAGATATAGGAACCTGCATCAAGTTCGACCTCATCACAAAAGAGGGACTGTACAAAGGTGGCTCTATCTCCCCCGGAATTGATTTGAGATACAAAGCACTGAACGATTACACAGGGAAATTACCCAAGCTTTCAAATAAATCCAATACAAATCTCGTTGGTGGCACTACCGCCAGTAGTATTCAATCTGGTGTAATTAATGGAATAAATGCTGAGATAAATGGCTTAATGGACATGTACTCAATGCAATTTGAGAGCTTAACCTTTTTTATGACAGGTGGTGATGCGAGTTGCTTTGATATCCTATCAAAAAATGACATCTTTGCAGACGAAAACCTGACCTTAATCGGACTTTTCGAAATTTACAAATACAATGCGTAAACTTTTTTTGGTAATCTTTTCGTTCGCTCTTGGAGTCACATCCTACGGTCAACTTGCTATCAACTCACCCTATTCTTCAAACGGTATAGGAGAAACTGAGGGGCTAGACAATGCAACTTTTTTAGGTCTCGGAAATGTAAGAATCAGCATGTGCGACTCAAGTACACTGAATTATTACAATCCAGCATCATATAGTGCATTAGCCAAAGGACAGCCCTTATTTTCATTGGGTATTTCCTCGCGGTTATCGAATTATACCGAAGCGAATGTAGAATCCTTTTCTCCGATTACATCCGTTCAACACTTTGCCTTTGGTTTCTCATTTGCAAAGTACCTAGGGATGGCATTCGGACTGCAACCCTACTCACGACGAGGGTATAGTTTCAGTACAGGAGGCTTTGTGGACCAAGATTCTATGACCTATACCTACGATGGGAAAGGATCAATCAACAATGCGTTCATGGGTCTATCTGCAACTATTTTAAAATTTGACAGTACACGATTGTCAGTTGGCGTCAATGCAGGTTACTTGTTCGGAAACGTCACCAATACACGCACTGCACAGGAAGCTTCATCAACAATGGGTGGTTTGGGAATGAAAACATATGATCTCCGATCATTTCATTATGACCTCGGTGTGATGTTTACGCACCAAATCAATGATAACCATTCGTTTGGGCTTTACGCAACCTATGACCCACTACAAACACTCAAAAGTAGCTACAAAGAAGAAGTCTATTTCGCTTCTGATGTGAGCAATACCAACTCAATTATTGATACCAACGTATACACGACAAGAGATGGAGGCAATCTGACAAATGCTCCAAAATTAAGTTATGGTCTGCGTTATACCTATAGACTAAAAGACAACAATAAAATACAGCGAAAGCTCCATCCTGAAATTGGTTTGTACGCATCTTATAGCACAACAGATTGGTCAAAATATGAAAATAGTTATGCAACGGATTCAACACAATTTATGAATACATCGAAACTATCTGTTGGTGTTCAATTCATCCCGGAGTCTGAATTTAAAATTAACACAGCAACAACAAATATATTCGCAAGGATTCGCTATCGTGCTGGTTACTACCAGTATACACTCCCTTATTCAGCAAATGGTGAGCAAGTCAACGATTTTGGCACAACATTTGGATTTGGCATACCAGTTTCTATCCAGAAATCACTCTCATCGATCAACTTTGGATTCTCCATTGGTCAACGTGGGGTCTCGGATCAGCAACAACTAAGTGAAAAATACTACGGAATAAACCTCGGTATAACAATCGCTCCAGGAGCTTCAGAGAAATGGTTCCGTAAGCGGAAATTGAATTAATAAAGTATAAAAAAATGAAAATTGTTAACTACATATTAGGAGCTTCACTTTTAATCACCTCTATTTCATTTGCCCAAGAAGGTGAAGAGGACCGAGAATGTAAACGAATGCGAAAGATTGCAAATGATGCAATGAGCATAAAAGACTACAAAGAAGCCGTAATTTTCTTCATTAAAGGTGAATCCATTTGTGGAAATTACGATGCTGCAAATTATGGTCGTTTAACAGGAAGTTTAGGTCGAGTGATCAACAGCGAAAAAGATAAAACTGTCCGTAAACAATACTGCGACACTATTTTAGCTGTATATGACCGAATGGAAAGCAAAGGGTTGTATGACACCAAAAATGATATGATTCGCGCCTATTATCAGCGAGAAAAATCGTCGCCTGATTTCGTTCAGGCTGACATCTTCTTTACGCGAGGAATTAAGAATGGTGGTGTGGCTGTCAAAGAAATGTACATTCCATTGTACTACTACAATACCTATACGCTCTTCTACATGGAGCAAAATGCCGAAAAGAAAAGTGCCTTGAAGAAACGAATGATCAGTGACTTTTTTATGCTTTCTGAATTAATAACGAATGCTAAAATGTCAATCAAATCTCAAGAATCAATTACTTCCTACTTCAATACTGTTGTTCAATCATGTGACGATTTAACACCAGAAATTGAAGGGTTTATTGCAACACTTTCGGAAGACCCAGATGCTGCAAAAAGTGCATTAATGAGTTTGATTACACTAATGGAGAGCAAAAAATGTACAGAATCCCAAGAATACCTTGATTTGATTAACAAATTCCTTGAGATAGATCCTGAATCTTCGATGGCCTTAGAAATGAAGGTGAAGATATTAGCGCGTCAGGGGAAAGTTTCTCAGGCCGTTTCTATCTATCGCAAATTAAAAGAAGGAGCTGCTTCTACGGAAGCGAAGCAAGAATATCAATTCGCGATTGCGGATATTCAATTCCGAAAAGGAATGTACAAAGCAGCTTATTCTTCTGCGATGGCGGTTTCTGGCGTAAATAAAGGAAAAGCACTAGTAATTGCGGCACAGTGTGTTGGACAAACAGCAAATTCGTGCGGTGCAAGTACCTTTGATCGAAAGTGTAACAATCTATATGCTGTCCAGCTACTTGAGCAATCTGGATCTGCTAGTGCGTCACTTATTCAAAAATACAAGAACGCATGCCCAACAGCAGACGATTGTTTTAAGAACAACAGCCCGAAATCTATTACCTTAGAATGCTGGGGTGTAACTGTTTATCCATGTAAATAGAATGAAGTCGTTCTCATTTCTAAATCATATTAAATTACCTGCTGTGCTTTTCACGGCAGGTTTTCTTTTTTCATGTGTCAATGATTTAGAAACAATCCAACAAGTTACCTATGATTCCGAAGCGCCAGAGGAAGCAACCTCTAACCTGGAACTATTGTACACCGATTCTGGTTATGCTCAAGTGCGAATTCGAGCTGCAATTGCAGAAACATATGCCATTCCTGAAAAAATCACAAAATTAAAGGACGGACTTGAACTTGAATTCTATTCATCGGATGGATCAATCGTATCAACGCTCTCTGCGCTGTATGGTGAAATCAACTATAAAACGGGGATTATGTTTGTCCGAGATTCAGTCGTGTTAAAAAATATCGAGAGAAATCAATCCCTAGAAACAGAAGAATTGCATTACAACCAAAAAGACAGTACGATATACACTGATCACAATGTGATTCTAAGAAGAAATGGAAAAGTCGGTCGTGGCAATGGCATACGTACTACACAGTCATTCAATTATTACAAAGTGATCAATCCAGTTGGTGAAGCCGCATTCTCAGATGCAGAGCCGAACTCTGAATAGAATTACTACCTTTAAAAAAATATTCAATTATGCAGTTCTACAATAAAATAATGCTTTACTTCTGGCTTTTTGCTGCAGTACTTATTTTTGTGGTAGTCACCTACAAGGGGGTTCAAGAAGACTTCACCATTTGGGGATATTACTATCTATTTGGAGGTTTGGCTTTGGTTATGTTTTTTGCGCGTCGTTACATGATGAGGCGTATGGAAAAACATATCGAATATATGGAGAAACAAAAATCTGAAGAACGCAAATAAAACTCAAGTGTTTTGAACGGCAATAGAGAAGGCATGATTGTTGTTATTTTTTCTGTGTCAAACAAAGAGTTGATACAGAATATTACTATGTTGAATTTCATGAAATGAGACAATTGTCCTTTATACTATCCCTAACCTTCATTTTCTTCGGATCAATTTCACTCGGACAACAATTGCTAAAAGGAACAATTACAGACGAGGAGGGCACTGGTATTCCCTATGCAAAGGTATTTGTAAAAAACTCCTCTGATCTACGCACACTTACTGATCAAAATGGGCACTATGAAATGTGGCTCTATCCGGATGAGTATTTTTTATTCTTTAGTGCTACAGGTTTTGATACAAGGGAAGCCTATATTACCATTTCAACAAAGCCAGTTGAGAAAAACATCGTACTATTCCCTACAAAGATTCAAAACCTCGAAGACGTTGAAGTTTCCGTAAAAAAATCAAATCCAGGTAGGGATATTATTATAAAAGTCGTCAAGAAAAGAGATGAAATAAGCCCTTGGGCCTATCCGCATTCAGTTCACGGATATACAAAAGCAAGCGAAAAAATTAATAGAAAAGAAGAAAAACGAAAGAAAGAAAAAACGAAAGCAGAGGAAATAACAGACCCGACTGGAATTGAGGACCCATTTGCCGAAAAACATAAGAAAGACAAAGAATTTGCCAATAGCATGAACCTTGTTGAAGTCGATTTCTTGCGTCACTATGGCTCTAAATTTAGAGTGAAGGAAGTTCGAAATGCATACGATCAACGTGGAAGTAAATACAACCAATTGTATTACACAACAACTGTGAAATCAAATTTTAATTTCTTCAAAAACCTACTTGCACTTAATGATCTTCACGAAACCCCAGTGAGTTCTCCAATATCAGGACCTGGAATCTTATCCTACAAGTACAAATTGGTTGACCAGGATGAATCCAAAGGCAGGAAAATTCACAAAATCAAAATCATTCCAAGGAACACTGCAACATCAACGCTCTCTGGATACATCTATGTTGTTGACTCTTTATGGTTGATCGAGAAAATAGAACTCAGTATGGAAAAAGGGAACCTACTCGTCTACGATAACTTTACCATAAAACAAGAATTCATTCATCCTGGTGATTCAATGTGTATTTTAACAAAACAAATTTTAGAATACGGAGTAAAATACAAAAGTGAAAGCTCGGTATGCACGACAATCACCAATTTCGATAGCTACAACTTCGAACCTAATTTTCCTCCGAAATTTTTCGGTAATGAAGTGGCAGTTACAACACAAGAAGCATACGATAAAGACTCTACTTATTGGGCTCTCACTCGTAAAGTAGAACTAACGGACGAAGAGCGTAACTTCATACTTGTAAAAGACAGCATATACGATGCAGAACACCGGGTTGAGTATTTGGATTCTATTGATCAGAACTTCAATAAGATAACAGCCCTAAAAGTACTCTGGTGGGGAGTAGATCACAGAAATAGAGCAAACAAAACACAATGGACCATTAATTCTGTAGCAGGCTCGATTCGACCAATATTCATCGCCGGTCCTCGAATTGCACCCGGTTTTTTTTACTTTAAGAAATGGGAAGACGAGAGGTTTATTGATAGTTATACAGACATTTCATACGGGTTCTTAAATTCAGATATCAAAGGAAGTACAGGATTGGACTTTCGATACAGCCCATTTCACTTTGGAACACTCAGCTTAGGATTTGAGCACAATTTTGATGTGATCCGTGGTTACGACGCAATCAGTCAAATATACAAACGTGATAACTTCATTGAGGTTACCGGTTTATCAATTGGAAATGAATACGAAATATTCAATGGAATGTTTCTCGAAACAGAGCTTATTTTTGGGGAACGACGTAGTTTGAATGATTACAAATTTATAGAAGAAGTAGACGACTTCATACCTAATAATGAGCCTACTGAATTTGAGAGCTATCAAGGAATGCTTCTCGATATTACACTGCGCTATACACCCGGGCAGAAATACATGCGAGAACCCAAACGAAAAGTGATTCTAGGATCGAAATGGCCTACATTTTACATTTGGTATGAAAAAGGGATCCCTTCCATTTTTGGCAGTGATATTGATCATGATTACATACGATTCGGAGCAATGCAAACCTTTAACATTGGAAACCTTGGTAAATCAAGTTATCATGTTACTACCGGCTGGTTTTTGAATACCAAGGGTTTACGAGATGCAGACCAAAAATTCCACAGACGAAGCGACCCAATTTGGTTTTCAAACCCATTGTATTCTTTTCAAGGTCTTGACTCAACGTTACCAACTCAAAAAATCTACTTTGAAGGGCATTATGTCCACCACGCAAAAGGAGCTATTTTAAATAAGATTCCTTTCATGAAAAAAACAGGAATCGGGCTCGTGTTTGGCGCAGGTGCTTTGTATATCCCAGACTTAAATTGGCAGCACTACGAAATTTTAGCAGGCTTAGAACGCAATTTCAAATTTTCAAAACGACGATTGAGAGTTGGAATATACGGTATCCTGTCCGACGGAAATAATATCATTCCAACCCCCGGATGGAAGGTTTCATTTGCAATACTAAACAATAGGAATTTAAAATGGAATTTCTGATCATCGATTGCCAACAACCAAATTCATCCAATTTACAACGATTTTTTGGAATCCAATTTCGATTTAAGAATATGCACAATCACAGAAAGTAATTACTGGTTTTTCTTTTACATTTGTAGGATAAAACCTTTAAGCACATGTACGGAGAAATGAAAACCCACCTTCAATCAGAACTGAAAGCAATTGAAGAAGCTGGAATTTATAAAAAAGAGCGAATCATCACAACACCTCAAGGAGCAAATGTTCATGTCAACACAGGTGAAGATGTCGTTATTATGTGTGCGAACAATTACCTTGGTCTATCTTCTCATCCCGATGTTATCAAAGCTTCAAAAGACGCTCTAGATTCTCATGGTTATGGCATGTCCTCGGTTCGATTCATTTGCGGAACTCAGGACATCCACAAAGAACTTGAAGCTAAAATTGCATCGTTTTACGGAACTGAAGATACTATACTTTATGCGGCTGCATTTGACGCCAATGGAGGTGTTTTCGAGCCTTTATTTTCGGCTGAAGATGCAATTATTTCAGATGAGTTAAATCATGCCTCTATTATTGATGGTGTGCGGTTGTGTAAGGCAAAGCGATATCGATACAAGCACTCAGACATGTCAGATCTCGAGGAACAGCTCAAAGCAGCACAGGAGCAACGCTTTAGAATTATAGTCACAGACGGTGTTTTCTCAATGGATGGTGATTTGGCAAAAATGGATGAAATTTGTGCGTTAGCGGATAAATATGATGCCCTAGTTATGACTGATGAATGTCATTCTGCGGGGTTTATTGGTAAGACAGGAAGAGGTGTTCCTGAACACTTTGGCGTTCAAGACCGTGTTGATATCATCACTGGTACACTTGGAAAAGCACTCGGCGGTGCAATGGGTGGATATACCACAGGTCCGAAAGAAATTATCGATATGTTACGGCAAAAATCACGCCCGTACTTGTTTTCTAACTCTCTAGCACCATCAATTGTTGGAGCTTCAAATAAAGTATTCGACATTTTAAGCTCAACCACATTGCTAAGAGACCAACTTGAAGAGAATACGAAATATTTTAAAGATCAAATTGTTGCTGCTGGATTTGATATTAAACCAGGAGATTCTCCAATCGTTCCAATTATGTTGTATGATGCTGCACTCTCTCAAAAGTTCGCAGATAAACTTCTGGAGGAAGGAATTTATGCAATTGGATTCTTCTATCCTGTTGTTGCGAAAGGCGCAGCGCGCATTCGCACACAGATTTCCGCGGCGCATTCAAAAGAAGACCTCGACAAAGCGGCAGCAGCTTTCATAAAAATTGGACGCGAACTTGGAGTAATTGAATAATATGATCTCTGTCGGTAAGACGAACGAAGTGAATGCAATTTTAGCATTAACCAAAACGTGTGGCGCACACATGCGTGCAAATGGGATTGATCAATGGGATGAAAACTACCCTGATTATAAAAGTATCCTCAATGATCTGCGCTCACAAACCCTATTTGCATATCGAAAAGGTAACGCAATCTTAGGAATCGTAGTTTTGAATGAGTCACAGGATGAAGAGTACAATGAAGTCAAATGGTCGACAAAAAAACATGATCGATTTCTGGTAGTTCATCGATTGGCCGTAATGCCTCAGCATCAAGGAAAAGGAATCGCAAGAAAATTAATGGATTTTGCAGAGCAATGGGCGAGAGAACAAAAATACATTGCAATCCGATTGGATACTTTCAGTCAAAATGAGAGAAATCAACGTTTCTATGACAATCGGGGGTATACGAACCTTGGTCCAGTTTTCTTAAAATACAAGAAAGAACACCCATACTATTGCTATGAGCTCATTCTTTAGAGTAGGAGCAAGAAAACCAATTTAATTAAATCAATAGGTCTCAGTTACATCCTCATCGACGCATATGATAAAATCAGCTTTGCCTAAATAATCCTGTTCAAGTCTGTTGATGTCCGGTTGGGTAACCGTTGATATGGTGGCGTATTTAATATCGGGTCTTGCCTGTTTTAAGTACCAAAGAATCCCTTCCTGATAATCCGAGTGAAAGCAACCGTTGAAATGTAAAAACTGGTATTCGTCCTTAAAATGTGCCAAAATAAAATGTGCCATTGTAGCATCTTTAAGCGCTTGAGCCATAACTAAAGAAGGAGATCCATGCTCCCCCATCATATGAATAATTTTTTTGTATTGAGGCAACTCAGAATCAAAGCGAATCGGTAAAGGTGCGATCCATGAAATTTCCTCCTCCGAAAGAGAATCAAGTACCTCAAAACCACCAGATTTATATACCTTATTGGCGTATCTTCTGGGGATATTACTTGCCACGAAAATCAATTGCTTGTCCCGCGCGTATTCTACCAAAGGAGCATAATCTGTCTCATAGTTTGGCCAAAAACGTGCCAATGTATCAAACGCCTTCTTGTCAATCTTACCACTCAAGTATTGATTAAGGACCATTTGATTGTCAGACTCAATCATCTCAGCACCCAACATTAAATCATTTTTTAAATACAGATCCTTGGTCAACTCCAATTCCAGCCAATGCGAGATTGCATTGTTGTGTAACTCGCCAAAAAGAACAACATCCTTCTTCAGAAGCGACTTTTTCATTTTATGATAACTAACTACCTTTCCTTTTGACGTATAAATTCGGTAGGCTCTTTTGTCCTGCCCCAGAGAATGGAATCCGAGCAAGCAGATCGTTAGAACTAGAAAACTTTTCATTGAAATTGCGTATTTCGGGCAAGATACAATTTTGTCATACAATTACGGTCTGCTGCTCAAACATTATCAAACAAATTAAAAATAGCTGAGATCGTCGAAGTCAAGGTAGCAGATTCAAACTATATTTGTTTTAAAAATAGATATGGCACTAATCAAAGCATGCAGAAGTAAAGAACCTATTTATGGAGACGATTGTTGGTTTGCTGAGAATTCAACAATTATTGGAGATGTCACAATGGGAGATCAGTGCTCTATTTGGTTCAGTGCTGTTGTTCGTGGTGATGTGAACTCTATTCGAATGGGAAATAAAGTCAACATCCAAGATGGAGCTGTAATTCACGCAACATTTGAAAAAGCAGCTACAGCATTGGGGAACAATGTCTCTGTTGGTCACAATGCTTTGGTTCATGGCTGTACTATTGAGGACAACGTTTTAATTGGGATGGGCTCCATTGTTATGGACGGCTGTCATATTGAATCCAACTGCATCATCGCTGCCGGAGCGGTTCTGTTGCAAGGAACACATGTGGAGGCCTGGAGCGTTTATGCCGGAGTTCCTGCGAAAAAAGTGAAGACTTTATCTCCTGAATTGTTTGCCGGAGAAGTGCAGCGCATCGCAGATAATTATGTGATGTATAGCGGGTGGTTTAAGGAAGAAAAAAAGACTGGAGCCGAATAATATAGCAATGGAACAATCGACCGAAGAACGGAAAAAATACTTGAAAGAGCTGAACTACATCTCAGATTATACAGCGCGTATTTTACATGGAGAGGATGTTCAAAAAAGACGAGTTCGACAGCTGAAGAAATACTTTAATAAGACCTATAAAATGCTTCTTCGCATCTCAATAATGAAAGGAGCTATCAATAACAATTCATTTAAACATGGTTATGGCGGTAAGGTTCTGGTACGTCGGGTGATGCTCGAACTTAAAATTATCGAAAAGCAAAAGACAAACAAAAAAAAAGCAAGTTATTCACTTTTAATTTCGCCACAAGAAATTAACCTTGATCTCGTTTCCCGAATCATTGTTGAAGTCTATTTAATTCGCAATGAAATAGACTCTTTCTAAAGCAATAAGAACGTTAAGTTATTAAAGAGTTTAAGAGAAAATATCGGACTCAATCAAAATATGAAATCAAATAATTTTTATTGAAAATAGGGTAAACCATTTTTTCTGAAATACTCATATACCGTCGCATAATCGCATTCTTTTTTGCAGCATTTAAGGATGAATGGTACAATCCAATATGGTAAAAAAGGTCAAAAATGTCATAGTAACTTGTGACCCATAACTCTTTTTTAATTTCTTGTTGAATATAGGTTTGTTTTTTTCGATCGCTCGTAGATATTGCATTCAAAAACCTGAGAATCATACTTAACTGATGATGACTAATTTGATAGTGCTGACGAATGTGAGGAGCATCCTGTATTTTATTTAATGCAGCTATTAAATTAAAATCAGACATGATGAGAGCGACAATATTTACCTCATAGAAATAATCTATTCTTCTTACTTTCTCAGCCTCAAATATTGCTCTCAAATCATTTAAAACATCCGCTTTTTTCTCATCCTCCTCACATTGTAATATTTTAATTGCCGCCAATCGACCAATCAATATTGGATGTGCAACGAGCTTCGAAAAATTAATAGAGATCTTTGTTTTACACTTCCCGAATAATAAATAATGACGAAGTGCAGACAAGCATTCAAAAAATAAAGCATCATTTTTAGAAAGAAATTCTTTTCCTTGTTCAGCACGAGTCACAAAAACACCATAACCCTTATTCAGCGAAGAATAATCAACAAAAATAGATAAGACGTGACGAATAAATAGTTTGTTTTTTAAAAGCAACGAATAATCTTCATCTTCCAAAGTCACATCCCTTAGCAAAATACCAATCGAATTGCCGACATAAATTGATTCTGAATAACTGAATTTATTCAGCTTTAAATCCTTACTCCTAAAAATCAAGTCAACATCAGTAAACCGACGCATGAGAAGTAACTCTCGAATTGTTCGAATAAAGACATCTGCAAAAAACACATCTTTCATACGCCGATAAATGAGGTAATTAATCACCTCTGAAGTACTTTGGCTATTCAAAACAAAATACCAATTGTCTTGATATTGATTCGCACCAAATTGAATTACTTGTTTGGAAAACTGATTGTATGAAGCGTAACCTAAAAATTTTGATAAAATATTTAATGTATTCTTACTGGGCTCAATCACTGAGCTTTTGTCTACGCCAAAAAACCTTCGAATTGTGTTGTAATTAATTGATTCCCCGAGCTCAGTAAGCACAGCGTCAGACAATAACTGACAATCTCCTCGCCGTTGGATACTAATTCCAAGTTTTTGTTCAATTTCATTTTTTAAAACCGCAATCATGTATCACAAATGTATCAAATAATTACTTTTAGATTTAATATCTTTATAAAAAAACTAATTATGAAAAAACATCAATTTTTAATTGCGGCAGCAATTACAGGTATGACTTTGAGTTCATGTGGTAGCTCAGAAGAAGAAAAAACATTGGATGATACTCTAGAGCAATTAAATAATTCTTTTGATGACGCAGCCGAGGACATGAATGACGCTATGGAGGATACATACGAAGCAGTCGAAGACATGTCTACTGAATTAGAAGGCACGAGCGATGACAATAGCGAATGGTTAGATTCTTACGAAGAATTTATGTTAGAGTATATTGATTTAACTAAAAAATCAATGGCAAATCCAACTGATATGACAATCGCAATGGAAGCGATGGAGCTTGCTACCGAACTAGCTGAATGGCAATCAAAAGCAGAAGACATGGAATTAAATGCTACTGATGCTGCACGTCTTGCTGCAATTTCAGCAAAAATGATGTCAGCAATGCAATAAATGCTTTAAATCACGATTGCGCTACATATGATGTAGCGAACTTGAAAAAACCTCTACTTCTAAGTAGAGGTTTTTTTATCTTCACATTTAAAAGTCTTTTAAAGCTATTTTATTTCGATACATTACTATTCTCTTTTCTTTTTCAAGACGCTTTAATATTCTCGATACAACCACTCGAGATGTGTGTAAGTCGTTCGCAATTTCTTGGTGTGTAACGAAAATTTCTAACTCCTTATTAACCGTCACTTTATCTTTTAAGTATTTATGAATTCGCTCATCCATATTCATAAATGCCAAGCTATCTATTGAAATAATCTCATTCAATCGGTTACTATAACTGTCAAATACAAAAGCCTTCCATTCTTGGTAGTCGCTTATCCACTCACTCATCTTTTTGACAGGAATCATAACTATACGACTGTCCCGTTCAGCCTCTGCGCGTATAGCGCTCTTTGTTTTACCCATGCAGCAGGTCATTGACATAGCGCAAGTATCTCCTTTTTCTAAAAAGTAGAGCAATAAATCATCACCGTTTTCATCTTCGCGCAACACTTTTATTGCTCCATCAATTAGTAATGGCATGAACTCAATGTTATTGCCAATCTCGATTAAAACATCTCCTGTTTTTACCGACCTTATGGTCCCGCATTTTAGGATTTCATTTAGAAGTTCAGGACTAAATAAATAACCATATGTCTCATTAAGCAACTCGTTATCCGTCATTTTTTACTTTTTATCCATCTTTAATTTCTAGTTATCATAAGACTCATTTTTAAAAATGAATCTCTATGGCGCAATTTGCTCCAAATCGTCATAAAATGAAGGATAAGATTTATTAACCGCCATAGGTTTTTGAATTGAAATGGGCTGGTCCGAAACCGATGCTAAAATTGCTGCCATCATTGCAATTCGATGGTCATCGTTGGAGGACACCTCGCCGCCGAATATATTCCCTCCCTTAATTTCCATTGTATTTGCCTCTAGAACAACCTGTATACCTAACTTCTTAAGTTCAGATTGAATCGACTCGGCGCGATTGCTTTCCTTATATACCAGACGTTCCGTACCAATCAATTTGGAACTTCCCTCACAGCAACAAGCCAATGCAGCCAATGGGGGAAATAAGTCGGGACAATCACTTGCATCAAATTCAAAGGCTCTCAGCTGGTTTTTAGAAACTTTTAATCCACCTTGTATTTTTTCAACTTTTGCTCCAGCTCTTCTCACCGCCTCAAGGATGCGCACATCTGCTTGAGTCGAATCAACAGATACTCCCATCAGATTGACAGCTCCAGAAATGGCTGCACCAACAGCATGAAATGAAGCACCACTCCAATCTCCTTCAACAGTGTAAGTTCCTGCTGATGGAGTTTGATTTCCTCTAATGTGAAATATTTCAAAACCATCGTGTTGAATTTCAATACCAAAATAGTCAAGTACATTAAGTGTCATTTGAATATACGGTCTACTGCTTAAATTTGAAACGTGAATCTCACTATCACCCGGTAAAAGCGGTAAAGCAATCAATAATCCAGTCAGTAACTGAGAACTTTCAGCTCCATCTATATGCAGCACGCCCGGAACAATCCCACCAGAAATATGAATCGGAAGACACCCGTCATTTGAAGTCACTTTAGCACCAAGTTGTTCAAGTGCATCAATAACCATTCCCATTGGACGTGTCAAGATAGAGCCTGATCCTCGAACTGTTACCTCATTAAACAAAACAGCGGCAATTGGACTAAACATTCGAGAACTCAATCCAGCCTCACCACAATATAAATCCACCGAATCAGCTGAAACTTGACCTATTGGCGAAACAGACAATTGATCCTCTCCCACTTCAACTGAAGCCCCAAATACTCGCACGATTTCAATCGCGACCTTCACATCATCACTCAATGGTGATCCAATAATTTTCGACGCTCCATCTGCTAAGGCAGTTATTGCGATTGCGCGTTGCAAATAACTTTTAGAACTCGGAACATTAATCGTTCCAGCATAAATAAAAGACTCAATTTTTTTCCCCATAGCAGGATTCAAACAAGATAATTATCATAGATTATTGTGTAAAATAATAAATTTCAATCAGTACACATTAAGAAAATAAATTCGAGTTCATACCTTGCCTTATTTCCACCGCCAAAATAGGTAAATGACCTGTAATTTCTGAACACAAATGTTCCTAAATCCACAGAAGATTATTAAATTCATAATGTAAGGTACTCGTTGCGACTCTGCAGCAATTCTAAAACTAAAAAACGAATTTTTAAGTCAATCAAAGAACCATGAAAGACATTACATCAAAAGAAGATATTCAATACATGGTTGATTGCTTTTATGATTCTATTCTCGCTGATGATCTATTGAACCCTTTCTTCACAAATTTAAATTTTCAACACCACCTGCCTAAAATGGTTGACTTCTGGGCATTCGTGCTGTTGGATGAAAGTGGATACACTACGGACGTCACAAAGAAACATTTAAAAATGAAAATCGGAAAAGAACATTTTAACCGCTGGATTGAATTATTTAAAACTACTGTAAACGACCTTTTTGTCGGTCCCAATGCAGAAAAAGCAATTCAACGTGCGCATTTAATTCGTTGGACGATCGAGTCAAAAATAGATCAATCCAAGACGACCTAAAATAGAATATCTTGACTCCTGATCTTCAAACATCTAAAATTGACTCAAATCATTGAAAATAACTACTACTTCTCGCTCAGAATTAAATGTAAAATTAGGACTTAAAGAAAATTGGCTTCAATTTACTTTGCTTGTAATTGTGAATGCATTTGTTGGCGGTATGGTTGGATTGGAACGCTCAATTTTACCGAAACTCGCCGCAGAAGAGTTCGCCATAACTGGAGCAACTGCAGTCCTCTCATTTATTGTTGTTTTTGGATTTGTAAAAGCCACCTCCAACTATTATGCTGGACGTCTTGCCGGAACCCTAGGAAGAAAAAATACGCTAATCCTTGGATGGATTTTCGGGCTCCCCATTCCCTTTATTTTAATGTGGACGTCTTCATGGAATTGGGTTGTATTTGCTAATATTCTTCTTGGAATAAATCAAGGCCTTGCATGGTCGAGTACTGTTGTCATGAAAATAGATCTTGTAGGAGAAAAACAACGAGGGTTTGCCATGGGAATTAATGAATTTGCCGGCTACCTTTCAATTGCGGTTGTAGCCTATGTCACGGCATCTATTGCAGATACATATGGCGTGCGACCTTATCCTTTTTATATTGGAATTGGACTTGCAGTTTTGGGATTTTTAGTGACGGTTTTATTCGTTCGAGACACCTTAAATCACCTAGATACTGAAGCTTCGAACAGTTCTCTCAAACGACTTAAAAACCCATTTCTACAAGTAAGTCTTACAGACCGAAATTTAGGTGCAATAACGCAAGCAGGATTGATCAACAACCTCAATGATGGTATGGTCTGGGGTATTTTACCCATTCTTCTAATCTCCAGAGGCTATTCCATGACCGAAATTGGAATAATTGTTGGGACATATCCTGCTGTATGGGGAGTAGGTCAAATTGCAACAGGTAAAATTGCAGATCATTTCAACAAAAAAAAGATGCTTTCCACAGGAATGTTCCTTCAAGCCATTGCATTACTTTTATTTCTTTGGGCAGATTCCTTCGTAATGTTCATTACATTGGCCATAATCTTAGGTTTGGGAACGGCAATCGTCTATCCTACTTTTCTTGCTACAATAGCAGAACTATTGCATCCCGGAGATCGTGCAAATGGAATAGGAATTTTCAGACTTTGGCGTGATTCAGGGTATGCGATCGGTGCGTTTCTCACAGGTCTACTTGCCGATTCATTCGGATACAATGCAGCAATAGCTACCATAGCAACACTTACATTCCTATCTGCTCTATTCTTAACGACAAGAATGCGGCTAAAATAAGGCTCCCGAAGATCTTATTTAGCAACTAAATTTTCATAGAGTAATATGTAGCGAATTCACTGTGGCATCAATATAATTGGATGCGTTTTGATTAAATTCTTCTGAACTTTCGGTGGTCAAAAAACGTACTGACCCTCCCTTCGTACACTTCTCATCCATCCAAGGATGGCGATTCAAATAATCTGCTAAGCTATCCGAAACTATTTTCCCTTGGGCTACAATCTGAACGGATGTCGGGACAATTGATTCTATGTAATCTTTTAGTACTGGATAATGTGTGCATCCCAGTATGATAGTATCAATTGCATCATTGCTATCCATTAACATTTCAACATCTTGACGAATAATTCCCTTCCCGGCTTCAGTTTGATGTTCATTACTTTCTATAAGTGTTACCCATGACGGGCAAGCATGTTGATAAACCTTGCATTGAGGTGAAAACTTGCTTATTTCAATCTCATAAGATTTGGAAGCAACAGTTCCAGGGGTAGCTAAAACTCCAATAGTTTTGGTTGCCGAAAACTGTCCGATAATTTCTGTGCTCGGACGAATCACACCCAAAACTCTTTTCTCAGGCCCCGTCTTCGGAAGGTCATTTTGTTGTATTGTTCTCAATGCTTTCGCAGATGCAGTATTACAAGCAAGAATAACCATTTCACAACCTCGATCAAACAATTCGTTTACCGCTTGTAGGGTATAATCATAGACTACATCAAAGGATCTCGTTCCATAGGGCGCTCGTGCATTGTCTCCAAGATAAAGGTAATCGTAATTGGGCAGGCGTTTGCGAATATCTGATAAAATCGTCAACCCTCCGTATCCAGAATCAAAAATGCCTATTGGTCCCATGGTACGAAGTTACTTAAATTGTGGGTACCACTAAAAACCCGACACAAAAAAACCCGGTTTTGACCAAAATCAAGACCGGGTTTCTCTTGTTCAAAATATCTATTCCGGATCAGTCGAATTAGGAGATGCAGTCATCGCATCTTTTTCCAGTTTCAGTAATTCTGTAATCACAGCAGCTGTAATATCAATTCCTCCACCAAAATATAAGGTATTTGTTTCGTCCAAAACGTATGCCAATTTCATTTTTGCAGCAACCAAACGAATCGCTTCCTTCACTCTTTGAAACAATGGCTCTTGAAGTTCATTTGAAATCGTTACCAACTCATTTTGAGCAGATTGCTCTCTGGCCATAATTCTTTGTTCTTTCTCTCCCAACGATTTTTCTCTGTACGCCTTCATTTGTTGCGTCATATCTCCTTTAGATGTTTGGTAGCTCTCCAAAGACTTGTAGTAATCCTCTTGCATCTCTTTTAACTCTTTCTCAAGCATCAAGCGATAATCCTCGATGGACTGCGCAACAACCATTCTAGATGGCATTGTATCTAACAATTTTTGAGTATTCACGTGCGCAACTTTTGACTGTGCTAGAGCAGTGCTTCCAAGACCTGCGATTACGGCTATTACTAGTAAAACTTTTTTCATGTTTAGTAATTAATTTAATTTTAGTTGTTTTTTAATTAATTCGATGCTAAAGTAAAGAACAACTACCTTACTTTAACACCTAGTTCTTTTAGTACCAAAATACTTATGTCCAATTTTGGATCGGCATAGACAAGGTTGCTTTGATTGGCCTTATCAAAAACCATCACATATTTTTTTCTGGAAGCCACGGTTTGCATCGCCTCATAAATTCGATCTTGTATCGGTTTTATTAATTCTTGTCGTTTTTGAAAATAATCTCCTTCTACACCAAATCGCGTCTTTTGCATTTGCATTGCTTCTGTCTCAAGTGTATTAATTTCTTCAGCTCGTCTCTTTTTTTCTTCCGCAGGAAGCAATACTTCTTCGCGTGCAAAATTATCTTTTTTTAGTTTTAAAACATCATATCGCTTTTCAATCTCTCTGGTCCAACGTTCAGCAAGCTTGTCCAACTTTGCTTTTGCGTCAGAATATTCTGTCATTTCTTGGAGAATATAATCGGAATCAATGTAAGCATACCTCTGACTGTTGGCAAAACCTGTGCCAAAAATCAATGCTACGAACAATATAAGTATTTTCATAAGTGCTATTTTATCTTGCCGAACGGCAAACATAATACATTTATTGTGATTCGCTTCATTTATAACTCTCCGAGATTCATCCCAATTGTAAAATTCAGCTTTGTATAATAGCCCTTCGTATTTACGCCATTATCAGATCCTTGATTGAAACCAACAGACCAAGGATCAAGAGTATCAAAGCCCCAGCCATAATCAAGACCTAGCATTCCAAACATTGGAAGGAAAACGCGCAACCCAACACCAGCGGATCGTTTTACGTTGAGTGGATTAAAATCTCTAAATGTTGGAAAGGTATTTCCAGCTTCAGCAAACCCTAAAACAAAAAACGTAGCTTGTGGATTTAATGATATTGGATACCTTAATTCCAGTGTATACTTTGCAATAATCGGATCACCTCCATCGGAATTTAAACCTCCATTCCCGTCTTCGTAACCTCTAAGAGCTATAATTTCTTGTCCTCCAATCTGATTGACACCTGTCAAACCGCTCCCTCCAAGGTGAAACCTCTCAAACGGCGTAAGTCCTTTGCTCGAGTTGTAAGCTCCCATGAAACCAAAACCAAAACGTGGCATCAAGACCAATTTTTTATCGGCAGTAAGAGGAACATACCACTCACCTGTCAATTTAAGTTTGTAATACTCTAAAGTTTTGAACCGCTCTTGATTGGTCAAGTTCGAATAATCATCAATTCCATCCCATGAAGAATAAGGCAACGTTGCTTTTGCACTAAATTTAATATTTGAACCTCCTTGCGGATAAATCGGTGAACTTACTGAACTTCGCTGTAAAACATATTTGAATGCAAAATCATTAGATGTTCCATCAGTAAACAAGCCAAAACGACGGTCATCTTTGACATAATACTGCTGATAACTCAACTCATAATACGCTTGAAACCAATCGTCAGGGAACTTCTTTCTTCTACCCAAGCCCAAATTCACTCCAGCCAAACGTAAACCAGCAAAACTCGCACTCGTAGGAGCGAAACCATTTCCTAAAAGTGTCCAATTGGCTCCAAATGAGAGTGAGTTTGGTTTTTTACCTCCCAGCCATGGCTCTGTAAAGGAGAAGCTATATCCTCGGTAAAACTTCCCATTGGTTTGTAGCCTCAACGACACTCTTTGACCATCACCTCCAGGTAGTGGAGCCCATGCTCCTTTCTTAAAGAAATTCTTGGTACTGAAATTATTAAACGTTAATCCTAAAGTTCCTATAATTCTTCCTCTTCCATCCAAACCAGTACCACCATAGCCTCCAGAGAGCTCGATTTGATCGGATGATTTTTCCTCTACCACATATTCGATATCGACGGTCCCGTCTTGTGGATTTGGAATTGGATTGATTTGAAATGCCTGTTCGTTGAAATACCCCAGTTGGGCAAGTTCTCTTTGTGTACGCATTATATCATTCCGATTGAAGAGATCACCGGGCTTGGTTCGAATTTCACGACGAATCACATAATCGTTCGTTTTGGTATTCCCTTTAATAATCACACGCTTAACTCGGGCTTCTTTCCCTTCAATGATACGCATCTGGTAATTAATGTGATGCGCCTCAACATTGGTTTCTACAGGTATTACTTGAAAAAATAAATACCCGCGATCCATATACAATGATGAAATATCTCTTCCATCTTGACTCATAACCAAACGAGTATCAAGCAACTCTTTATTATATAAATCGCCTTTTTTGATTCCTAAAATAGTGTCCAGAAATGATGACCTGAATTTTGTGTTTCCAATCCACTCAATGTCTCCAAAATAATACTTTTCTCCTTCGTCAATTTTTATATCAATCGATAAATTTTTCTCATCGAGTAGATAAACTGTATCGTAAATTGCTTCAGCATCTCGCAATCCAACCTTGTTGAATTTACCCAGCATAGCCTCTTTGTCGCGGACATATGCGCTTTGTGAGTACTTAGAACGCTTGAAAAATCTCCAGAAAGCTTTTCTCTTTGTATCTTTCATGGCCATACGTAACTTCCATGTTTTGACCGAATTGTTTCCTTCAATATTTAATTCTCCAATTTTCACTTTCGGACCCTTTGCAACTTTGATCACAAAAATTTCCGAATTGGTCATCAAGCTGTCTTGTATTCGATTGATATCCACACCAATAGAGTAATGTCCTTTTTCACGAAAATACCCTTTGATCCTTGATTTAGTTGCAAAAACAAGATTCTCGGTAATTGTCTTTCCTGAGAACAAAGAAATTTCTTCTCGAATATTATCTGCTTCTCTCTTATTGACTCCAACAAACTTAAAACGAGAGAGTTTCGCTCGAGGAGCTACTCGAATGACAAGGTAAATTACTCCTGCAACTTCTTTATCTGCTCGGATTTCAACATCTGAAAAAATTCCCTCATTCCAAAGGTTTTTAATCGCTTTTGAAATATCTTCTCCCGGCAAAGTGATTTGTTGTCCCTGCCTCAAACCGGCAAGTAATTTAATCGCATTGTGATCATAATTATCGGCACCCTCTATTCGAATTGGACCTATTTCATACGCTTGAGGACGTTTAAAATCGATATCCATTCCACCCACAACGAGAACGTCATTTGAATTTGTCAACAAAAGCGAGGAATCAGGCTCAACTATGGAAGTTTTATTGCCATTGGTATCAACAGCAATCGTATCAGTTGGTTGTGTGTATGCAGAGAGTGTTCTCAAGCACAAAACGAATATTAGTAGCGTCTTAAAAGTTAATTTCATCTATTATTTTCTATTTGTGCAGAAACCCGACCAAATCTTCTTTCTCTAGATTGGTAGTCTAACACCGCTTTATACAAATCTTCTTTTTTAAAATCGGGCCAAAGCACATCAGTAAAATGAAATTCCGAATATGCAATTTGCCACAACAAGAAATTACTCACTCTGTGTTCACCACTTGTGCGAATAAGTAATTCTGGATCAGGTATACCGCTAGTGGTTAAATTACTTGAAATTGTTTCTTTGCAAATATTTTCAACCGACAGCACTCCATTTGAAACATCCTTAACGATGTCTTTAACAACCTCAACAATTTCCCATTGAGCACTGTAATTCAGCGCAAGTACAAGATTTACACCTGTATTGTTCTTGGTTTTACTACTTGCCTCAGCCAACTTGTCTTGACATGACTTGGGAAGTCCTGCCATATTCCCTATGGTTGATATAATCACGTTGCTTTCATGTAATTCATCCACCTCATTTCCTATTGTGGTGACCAACAAATCCATTAGACCGTCTACTTCCTCTTGAGGCCTGTTCCAATTTTCAGTAGAAAAGGCGTACAAGGTAAGAAATTTCACTCCAAGATCTTGGGATGCCTTTAAAGCCTCTCGAACAGATTCCACTCCAAAGTTATGCCCAAACAAGCGGTTTTCTCCTTGTTGCTGCGCCCACCTGCCATTTCCATCCATAATGATGGCAATGTGCTCGGGTGTATTACTTAGTTCTATCTGATCAAGAATGCTCATGTCACTCAGGTATAATTAACGAAAATAATTAAACTATCGTATCCAACGATATTAATATGTTTTTGACTTAACGTACTTTAACAAAAAGAGGGATATGGTATAGCCCAAATCCCTCTATTAATGCTGCTTTGAAGCAAATTACTCTGCCAAGACAATCACCTTGTCATTCAACATTTCAACAACACCTCCGTGTATAGAAATACGAATAACTTTCTTATTCGAAGCATCGATAGCGATTTTAGTGTTCACTTCCTCTGTGCTTTCAAAAGCGCTCGCAAGATCTACTTTTACCTCACCCTTTGACAATGCTGAGATGATCGGTGCGTGTCCATTCAAAACCTGAAACGAGCCATCCAAACCAGGAAACTGAACTGCTTCAGCTTCTCCTGAAAAGACTTGTGCCTCTGGTGTAATAATTTCTAACTGCATCGTTTTGCTATTCGTTTACTATTAAGCGTTTTCAGCCAACATTTTTTCTCCTGCTTCAATTACGTCTTCAATCCCTCCTTTCAAGTTGAAAGCAGCTTCTGGATATTGATCGTAATCTCCATTAAGTATTGCATTGAAGGCCTTTATTGTATCTTGGATATCGACCAATACACCTTTCAGTCCAGTAAATTGCTCAGCAACATGGAATGGTTGAGAGAGGAAACGCTGAACACGTCGCGCTCTGTGTACAACCAATTTGTCTTCCTCTGACAATTCGTCCATACCAAGAATAGCAATAATATCTTGTAATTCTTTATAACGTTGCAATGTAATTTTTACTCGCTGTGCACATTCGTAATGTTCTTCACCAACAATCTCTGGCGTAAGAATACGAGAGGTTGAATCCAACGGGTCAACCGCTGGATAAATTCCTAACTCAGCAATTTTACGCGACAATACCGTTGTAGCATCCAAGTGAGCGAACGTATTCGCCGGAGCGGGATCAGTAAGGTCATCCGCCGGCACGTATACCGCCTGAACGGATGTAATCGAACCATTTTTAGTTGAAGTAATACGTTCTTGCATCGCTCCCATTTCCGTCGCAAGCGTTGGCTGGTATCCTACCGCTGACGGCATTCGCCCAAGAAGTGCTGAAACCTCAGATCCTGCTTGCGTAAATCGGAAAATGTTATCAACGAAGAAAAGAATGTCTTTCCCTTGACCATCTCCTTCTCCATCTCTGTAGTATTCTGCCAATGTCAAACCAGAGAGTGCAACACGTGCACGCGCCCCTGGAGGCTCATTCATTTGTCCAAAAACGAAAGAAGCTTTTGACTCTTTCATTTCATTCAAATCAATTTTAGAGAGATCCCATCCGCCATTTTCCATCGAATGCATAAACTCTTCACCGTATTTGATAATACCTGACTCCAACATCTCACGAAGTAAATCGTTTCCTTCACGTGTACGCTCACCAACACCTGCAAATACTGACAAACCACCGTGGCCTTTTGCAATGTTATTAATAAGTTCCTGGATCAAAACTGTTTTACCAACTCCAGCTCCTCCAAAAAGACCAATTTTTCCACCTTTCGCATAGGGCTCAATCAAATCAATCACTTTGATCCCTGTAAACAACACCTCTGTGGCTGTAGATAAATCTTCAAACTTTGGAGCGTCTCTGTGAATCGGCATTCCGTTTGTATTGTCCACTTCTTGAATTCCGTCAATCGCCTCACCAACAACGTTAAATACACGTCCTTTGATTTCGTCTCCTGTTGGCATTTTGATTGCCGAGCCAGTAGCTTCAACATCCATACCTCTTGTAAATCCGTCTGTAGAGTCCATCGAAATGGTTCTTACTGCATTTTCACCAACATGCGATTGTACTTCTAGAACAACGCGCGTCCCGTTTTCTCTCTTTACAACCAAAGCATCAAAGATGTTTGGTAGAGATACTCCTTTTTCGAAGCTTACGTCAACAACAGGCCCAATAACCTGTGAAATTTTACCTTTTATATCCGACATTTTCGTGTCTTTTTAATAGAATTAAAATCTTATCCGTTCTTCCGGAATTTGGGCGCAAATATATGGTTTTTCTTTGAAAGAATTGTCCAACGAGCATAAATATCTATCAACAGTCAAAGTATTTTATCAACAACACCAAATAATCACAAAAAAGTGACACCAAAACACCTGATCTATAAGGTCCTAATAAAAATCCAATGGAAGTCGCCTTGAGTAAACCTAAGCTAGCCCAACTGACTGTTTTTTTGGATCAAATATTTGACAGGGAAATATGAAAAAATGGCGCTTAGCACCGAGACGATAGTAAAAATAATAACTCCGTCCATTAATGAAACGGCAATTGGAAATGCTTCTCCATTCGAGTTCGGCATTGCAATCAAACCATACTGTTGTTGAACGAAACAAATCGCATAACCAAATAGTAGACCAAAGAAAACCCCTTTTCCAGCGATTAACAATCCTTCAAAGAAGAAAATACGGAAGATTAAGGTCTTTGAAGCTCCTATGCTTTTCATCGTTTTTATGTTTCCTAATTTTTCGAAGAATAACATGGTCAATGAAGCAACAAGATTAAATGCAGCTAGAATAAATATGAATACAAGAATTATCGCGACAATAAATCGCTCTGATTTACTCGTCATATATATAATTTCATTCTTTTCAAAATTCGTTTTGACTGTAAAATCATCCCCAACAATTTGCTTCAGTTCATTTTTCAACTGTTCATTATCAATTTCGGGTTTCGCGTCGATATAAACAGCAGATATCTGATCGTCGTATCCAAGAAGTTCTTTCCCAAGTGTTATAGGCACAATAAAACTCTCTGAATTCACTTCTCTGTTAAAATTAGTACTCCCAGAAAGAGGTATCACTTGTGAATAAAAAGGGCTCTTGCCCGGTCGGATTCGAATGTCTCTTTTCGGAGCATAGCAAGTAATAAACTCATTCTCAAGGTTCGGAATGTAGGCGCCAAGTCGCTCCAAAAGTGAAGCTCCAATCAACGCAACTGATGTAGTCTCCTGATTTAATTTAGACACCCCAGCGACCATATGATCGGCCATATTGGTCATCTGTAAAAATGAGGTTTCAACACCTATCATTTTGGCGTTTGCCCACTTTTTCTCGTGCTTTAATATTACAACATCTTCGACAACCCTAGAATACGATGAAACTCCTTCAACTTCACTGATTTCATCAAAATCAAGGCGGTTTTCATGAAAAGATTTTCCTTTCTTGACCCGGACCGTAATATCTGTATCATACTCTGAATATAACTTTTCTATCATGGTCTCTATACCATTGAACGCTGATAGAAGAATGACGAGCGCTGCAGTTGTTGTTGCAATCCCGACCACAGAAATTCGCGTGATTAAATTGATCACATTTTTCTTCCGTTTCGTAGAAAGATATCGCCGCGCTATAAAGTAGGAGATACGAATAGTTCTTATTTTAAAAGTTCATCGATTTTATTAGCATAGTCCAACGAATCATCAATGAAAAATCTTAAATCTGGGATGTGCTTCATGTTTTGAAGTCTTCGCCCCACATCTCCCCGAATTCTTGAAGCATTTAACTCAATGTTGGCCAAAACCTCTTCTTTGTCCAGACTTGCAAATATGCTAACATAACAACGTGCAAGAGATAAATCAGGAGTAATCCGAACAACTGTTGCAGAAACCATCGCTCCGAGACATAGCTCACGCGCATTTTTTCGGAAAATCTGTGACAATTCATTTTGAATTACACTTTCTATACGACTTTGTCTTATTGAACCCATATTGCAAAGATATAATAACTAGAATGATAAGAAGTTTATAAATCAATCTATCTTTGTAAATTAATGAAAGACATCATAGAAATATACAGACACACGTTCAAGTACCGTAGTTTGGCATTACTAGTCATCTTATCGAATATCTTGTATGTTGTTTTCAACTTGATATCTCTGGCACTTTTTGTCCCATTTCTGCAAGTGATCTTCAATGAAGAACAGGCGATTGAAGTTTTTTCAGAACCAATCTATTCGGGTGGCTTTTTAGACTTCTTCAAATATGCCGGTGAATACTACCAGTATTTCATGCAAACAAGTTCGCAATCCGATCCGAAAGGGGCACTGTTCTTCGTTTGCGTCACCGTAGCAATTAGCTTCTTCCTTAAAAACTTTTCCCGCTACCTTGCCATTTGGTTTCAATCGCAACTAAGAATGGCTGTTGTCCGAGATGTCCGAGATCAGCTATTTGAAAAAGCACTAAAACTTCCGTTATCGCATTACACAGATGAAAATCGAGGTGATTTAATGGCAAGAATGCAGAACGATGTATTAGAAATTGAAAATGCTGTAATTTCAATGCTCGAATTGTTCTTCAGAGAACCTATTGCCATAACAATTACGCTCTCCTTGCTTTTCTATTGGAGCACAGAGCTGACACTTTTCGCACTTCTTTTACTTCCAATAACCGCTTTAATTATCGCTGTAATCGGAAAAAGTCTGAAGCGCACGGCCCGACAAGAGAAAAGTCAAATGGGTGTACTTTTTTCCGCTATGGATGAAGGATTGGGCGGTATAAGAATCATCAAGGCGTTCAATGCAATTCCTCAAGTTCTCCAATCTTTTCAGAAAGAAAATCTAAAACACCAAAAACTGGTAACCAAGGCATTTCGAAAGCGAGACTTATCCTCTCCGCTCAATGAAATTATTGGATCATTGGTAATGATTTCAATTGTTTGGTACGGTGGACTTCTTGCATTGGACAGCGAAAACACTGGGTTTTCAGGAGAAACTTTCATTGGGTTCATTATTGTTTTTTCTCAGCTAATGCGCCCCATTTCAAGTGTTTCTCAATGCATTTCAAACTTGAACAAAGCGAGTGCGTCACAAGAGCGCATCAATGCGATTCTTAGTGCAGACGAGAAAATATATGAGACGGATCAACCAATTGCACTGAAAGAAGTTCAGACATCAATCGAATACAAAAATGTTTATTTTAAATACAAAGATGAAGACGTCCTGAAAGACATTTCATTTTCCATACCACAAGGAAAAACTGTTGCTCTTGTGGGAGAATCAGGCAGCGGGAAATCGACAATTGCAGATTTACTCCCGCGATTCTACGATGTCCAAAGAGGTCAAATTCTTTTTGATGGTGTTGATGTGAAAAATGCTTCTCTTTTTGACCTAAGGCACCACATCGGAATTGTCTCCCAAGAATCAATTTTATTCAACGCAACTGTCAGAGAAAATATTGCTTTTGGAATGCCAAATGCGTCAATTGAGGAAATAACGAAGGCGGCGAAAATTGCTAATGCCCATGATTTTATTTCAGCACTAGAAAAAAATTATGACACCACTATTGGTGAACGTGGAAACAAACTTTCTGGAGGGCAAAAACAACGGCTCAGTATTGCACGTGCCATTTTGAAAAACCCTTCTGTTCTGATACTAGACGAAGCCACCTCTGCACTTGATACTGAATCTGAAAAACTGGTTCAAGAAGCGCTTGAAAATTTAATGAAAAACAGAACAAGCTTAGTTATTGCACATCGCTTGAGCACAATAAAGCGAGCAGATGAAATCATTGTTTTGTCTAAAGGGCAAATTAAAGAGCGTGGCACGCATGACGAGCTAATGAGTGCTGGTGGAATTTACTTCAAGCTGTCTTCTTTGCAAGGGATTAACGATTGAACTGAAGGTATTCTTCAGGGTTGACAGGAACCTGCTTGTACCACAATTCAAAGTGCAAATGAGGACCGTCTGAATTTTGTCCTGTCGATCCAACAATGGCTATTGGGTCTCCCAATTGAACCTTATCACCAATCTTCTTGAGGGCCTTTCTGTTGTGTTTGTATATCGACGTGTAATCATTGCCATGATCAATAATCAAAATGTATCCATCTTTTCTCGTATATCCGGAGTAAATAACAGTTCCAGATAAACATGACTTCACCGTATGGTCTTTTTCTGTAACCACATCGACACCTGGATGATTTTGACTGAAGTGCTGACTTATGACACCAACAACAGGCCGCTGAAAATAGGGAATTGAAGCATCGATTTTTACCGTCCTCATATCATCTTTAACACGCTCCGCTAATTCGCGCTCCGCTTTTGAGAGTTCCGATACGTCTTGTTCTAGCGGAAATTCAAATTCCATCTCGATTGAATCCAAATCAGTATTTAACGGAAACTCACCTGAAATGATTCTGGTTTGAGCACGAATATAACGTTCTTGTGAGGCTAAAATATCCTTGAGGGTGTCTATTGATTCGCGATACTCAATAAGTTGTTCCCTCTCAATTGGTGTGTCATTACTGCCAGAATATTTATTGAATACCCCATCAAACAGGAACAGTATACTGATACCAAAAACAATAAAAACCAAAACGGTTAAGCTAAACACACGGATCCGAGAACTCACGAAACTCATCAGCTCCTCAAATGATGACGGATCAGTTACAGAAAACTTAACAGCCTTTTTTGATTTGCGATAGATTCGTTTTAAGAGATTCATCAGACAAAACTCAATAAAAACAACCTTCAATCCAAATAAATTGGTCAGACAATTCGTTAACAAATTCAAATTCTGTGAACTTTGGTCCAAAATTTGTTGCTTCGAAAGGAAACGAATTGCCTAATTTTGCGTATAATAAGTAGAAGGTGAAAAAATTGATGGCCATATTGCTTTTTAGTCTACCCCTAGCGACATTAGGGCAGCTAACTACGTCTATTCAAGCGCCAAATAACCTTGTACAAAATGTACTTCTTGGCTCAGGTGTTACCGTATCAAATATTACATTTAGTGGCTTGCCAATAACAATTGGAGAATTTAATGGCACTAAT
>Ga0213869_10000281_pt1 | contig 42609 bp, 38 predicted proteins | sample PICome_10_FD_160083 | JGI IMG/M metagenome (GOLD analysis project Ga0213869, IMG submission 160083) | Coastal seawater microbial communities near Pivers Island, North Carolina, United States - PICO132 | ecosystem: Environmental > Aquatic > Marine > Coastal | place: USA: North Carolina...
ACTTTGCAATGTTTGGTCTCGTGCAGTCCGTGCATATGCGACGGATGCGTTGATTTCGTCGAGGGAAATCGATTCGCATCAAGCTGACCCTCACCTGGCTTGGGTGTGCGCTCCGGTAGATTGATGACATGGTCCGAACAATCGCATTTGACGCTTTAGTGACGGGACCAAATCAACAGTTCGAATACGCCGGGATCGAGCGCGACCAATACTCGCTGCGCGTACCCGCTCCCGAGAACGCCTGCGGGCTTCTCCTCAGAAGGGGACTTCTTCAAGATGGATCACACCAACGATGGTACGAACGTGGCTCAGACCCGCTCAGACGCTGCAGAGCCAGGGGGGCAAGGCAAACAGCGAAAACGGGGATCACGGGGCGGCCAGAACCGGCGCCCCTCAAGTGAAGCCAACGAGTCGGCTTCAAATCACAAGAACGACGTGGAGCTCCCCGAGCGACTGAGCGAAGGTCGACCGTCTGCTGAGGCATCCGAACGTGGCCTTGTGCGTAAGCCCCAGATCGGGGACACAATGCCGATTCCATCGTCGCCCCCGCCTGGATTATCTCGGCAACCAGACGGCAAAAATGAAAACGAGACACCTAAAAAGAAGCGCAACCGGCGTGGCAAAGGAGGCGGCGGTAACTCTGGGTCCAACGAAGAGCATGGCAATCATCAGCAGAAAAGCGCCAAACAGCGCGTCAAGCAAGGCGGTAAACAGGGCGATGGCCAGCGCAAGAGGAGTCGCGGCGGTCGCGGGGGGCGCGGAAAGGGCAGCACTCAGCAGCTGGACGAAGCGTGGCTTGAACAGCGCCGAGGGCGCGAGCGAAACGGCAAGCCGATCGGGCGCTATTTCATGTGCGTGCAGTCCCGCCCAGGGATGGCACAAGTGGCCGTGCTCGAGGGGCGGAGTCTGATCGAGCACTACGTCAGCCGGCCAGCGGACGATGTTGCACAAATCCACGGCAACGTCTACGTCGGTAAAGTCCAGAACGTGCTGCCCGGTATGGAGGCGGCATTCGTTGACATCGCGACCCCAAAAAATGCGGTGTTGTACCGCAGCGACGTGCAGTACGACCCGGCAGACATTGAGCAGAAGGGGAGCAACGCCCGAATTGAGGACATCCTCAAGAACAAGCAGCTCATTCTCTGCCAGGTTACGAAGAACCCGATTGCGCACAAAGGCGCCCGGCTCACCCAGGAGATTTCGCTGCCCGGTCGATTCGTGGTGCTGATTCCCAATTCTCAGACGTATGGGATTTCGAAGCGCCTACCTGACGACGTGCGTAAACGACTGCGCGGGGTTCTCGACCGGGTGAAGCCCGAAGAACATGGTCTCATTGTTCGAACCGCTGCAGAATCAGCGACCGAAGAAGAACTGACAGCTGACATGACCATCCTGCTCAACGAGTGGGAGCAAATCGAACGCAAGGCCGCCAAAGCACAACGACCGACCTTGCTGTATCGCGAGCCCGAGCTGGCCGTACGTGTCATTCGCGAAGAGTTCAATGCTGACTATCGCGGTGTCATCATCGACGACGAGCGGTTGCATCATGATGTTCACAGCTACGTGGCGGCGTTCAATCCAGACCTCGCCGACCGCATCGAGTACTACAGCCCGGAAACAGAAGCGCTCTCGCTGTTCGAACGGCATCACGTACACGAACAAGTCCACAAGGCTCTGGACCGCAAGGTCTGGCTGCCGTCGGGCGGCTCGTTGATCATCGAGAGCACCGAGGCGCTCACCGTGATTGACGTCAACACAGGAAAGAACGTCGGTAAGTCAAACCTTGAGGAAACTGTCTTCCACAACAACATGGAGGCAGCGGTCGAAGTCGCCAAACAACTCCGGCTACGTGACATTGGTGGCATCATCGTTATCGACTTCATCGATATGGAGATTCGCGAGAATCGCGGCAAGGTCGTCGATGCGCTCCGTGATGCGCTGGCGCGAGACAAGACGCGGTCGCAGGTCTTTGATGTCTCCGAGCTTGGCTTGGTCGAGATGACTCGAAAGCGGATCGGTGAAGGCCTCCTCCCCGAGTACAGCGAAACCTGTTCCGACTGCGACGGTCGCGGCGTAGTCGTCGACTACTCAATGCTGGAATAACGTCGTTGCACTCACTGCTTTAGAATCGGAGTATGGAGATCCAGATCACCGACGACGCCCGCAAGGTCCTGGAGAAAAAGGGTGGCACGATGTCGATTGACCTCATCCGCGCCGTCGGTTGAGGCAAAGTAGCTGAAGTGTCGGTCGACACGAACGTCAAAAACAAAAATCTGGCTCCTTATCGACGGTTGCGTTATGGGGATCTTCGAATTTTGATAACGCCGCAGCTCGTTGGCATGGCGGCAATGATGCGGATTGCCGTAAAGGGAAAACTCACCAAGACGTTGATGGTCGAGTTCGAGTCCGTTCCAGGCGCCTCGAGTTTCGATGGGGACGACTGCTGTACCTAGATTTGGTGCATGGCTGACCTTCTGGCGCTCTCATCTGAGATTATTGATAACGGGTTGACCGATCGACCCTTCAACCGGACCAGCAACGAACTCAGCGAGATTGGTGACGGACTCGCTGTGGTTGAGAGCTTCAGCCACAGCGTGGTCGTTGACTCCGGTGACGGGCTGATCGCCTTCGACGCTTCACATATGATGACGGGCGAGAAGGTGGTCAAGGCCATCAAGAGATGGAGCGCCCAACCGGTGAGTCACCTCATCTACACGCACGGCCACGCCGATCACGTCGGCGGCAGCGTGGCATTTGGTGCTGAGTACGGCAACATGACCGTGGTCGGTCACCGCAACGTTGAGCGCCGGTTAGAGCGTTACGTCGAGACCAATGACTGGAACGTGCAGATCAACGCCCGCCAATTTGGCGGCGTAAAAGGCGACTTCGGAATGGGGGACTTTCCCGATTTCATTCCAAGCAACACAGCGCGCCCGGACCACATCGTTGATGACCGCGACACGCTTCGCATCGGGTCGCGTACGGTCGAACTGCATCATGCACGTGGTGAGACTGACGACCATTTGTGGGCTTGGATGCCTGAAGAGAAGTGGATGGCGGTCGGCGACTTCGTCATTTGGAACTTCCCGAATGCTGGCAACCCGCAGAAAGTACAGCGATTCCCGATCGAGTGGGCTGCTGCATTGCGAGAAATGATCGCCAAGGAACCTGAACTGTTACTTCCCGCGCACGGGTTGCCGATTGAGGGCCGGGCACGAATTGCTGGCGTGCTCGATGACATTGCGACGGCGCTCGAACTGATCGTACGCGAGGTGGTTGACATGATGAATGCTGGCGAAGTGCTCGACACCATCGTGCACTCGGTCACGATCCCAGAGGATTTACTGTCGAAGCCCTATCTACGGCCGCTCTACGATGAACCGGAATTTGTGGTGCGTGGCGTGTGGCGGCAGTTCGGCGGCTGGTGGGATGGTGCACCAAGTCGCCTAAAGCCGGCCCCGGATGCCGTGCTGGCAGCGGAACTAGCTGAACTAGCCGGTGGCGCCGGAAGGCTGATCGAACGAGCACAGTTCGTCGCTGAACAGGGAGAGTTCCGGCTTGCATGCCATCTGGCTGATCTCGCCGGGTGGGCTGCTCCTGTCGATAGGGGTATCCACCGACAGCGCGCCATCATCTATCGCGCCCGGCGTAAGCGGGAGACTTCGCTCATGGCGAAAGGGATCTTCGCCGGAGCCGCCCGGGAGTCGGAGGGCGTTGCTGGCAAGGAGGCCTGACCGAGGTCCATAGATCTCGATGATCAGCGCGCGAGCAATAATGCAACAGCGCCGTTAGCATCACTTCTCGCTATGTACGCAGTAATCGCCTCAGGCGGCAAGCAGGAAAAAGTGGCCGAAGGCCAGCGAGTGCAGCTCGAACTGCTCGGCGCAGACGAAGGTAGCGACGTGTCGCTAAACCCCGTCATGCTCGTCGACGGCGACACTGTTCTTGCCACGGCTGACGAGCTTGCAGGAGCTTCAGTCACGGGCAAGATCGTTGGTCGGGCCGCTGGCCCGAAAATCAACGGATACACCTTCAAACGCCGCACCAACAACCATCGTCGGTACGGCCACCGTCAGAAGTATGACGTGGTCGAGATCACCAGTATCAAGAAGGGCTGATCACACATGTCAAAGACAAAGGGTGGCGGTTCCACACGGAACGGCCGTGACTCCAACGCACAGCGACTCGGCGTGAAAGTGTTCGGCGGATCTGAGATCCGCACGGGTGCCATCATCGTTCGCCAGCGAGGCACGAAGTTTCATCCAGGCAACAACGTAGGCAAAGCCAAGGACGACTCCTTGTTCGCGTTGACTGACGGCGTTGTTGAATTTGGTAACCACAGAGGCCGCAAGGCTGTCGCCGTGGTGCCCCACGTGGACTGATTTCCCGATTTCGACAACGACGAAGGCCGGGCCAAAGGGCTCGGCCTTCGTCGTTTTTCATGGAGCACTCTGGCTCCCCGCATCTGCCCGGTACCCGACAGGGCGACGGACCGGTCTACAGCGCTGCCTCGAGTTGGTCGACGGCTTGAGTGAGCTGGACTGGCAGGCGATCGCCAAAGCGAGCAAAGTGTTCGCGAATCTGTGGCACAGCGCCCTTCCAGCCATTGGTATCGACCGCGAGGATGCGGTCGAGATCGTCCGGATCGAGGTCAAGGCCTTCCAGATCAAGTTGGTCCTTGACGGGGAGTTTGCCGATCGGAGTATCGACAGCTTCAACGGTGCCATCGATCCGCTCGAAAACCCACCTGAGCACACGGCTGTTCTCGCCGAACCCAGGCCACAGAAAGCGGCCTTGTTCGTCACGGCGGAACCAGTTGACAAAGAAAATCTTCGGGAGGTTCGACTCGTCGGTCTTGCTCGCCATCGAAAGCCAGTGAGTGAAGTAATCGCCGTAGTTATAGCCACAGAATGGCAGCATCGCCATGGGGTCAAATCGGAGCTCGCCCTGGACACCCTCGGCTGCAGCAGTTTTCTCTGAGGCCATGATCGAACCGAGGAACACACCGTGCTCCCAGTCGTTTGCCTCGGTCACCAGCGGCACCGTTGTGCGACGGCGGCCTCCGAACAAGATCGCAGAAATCGGAACGCCGGCGGGGTCTTCCCACTCCGCAGCCGCAGATGGACACTGTGAGGCAGGTGCAGTGAAACGGGCGTTGGGGTGTGCTGCAGGCGTGCCGATCTCGGGATTCCAGGGGTTGCCGCGCCAGTCGGTGGCGCGCGCCGGCGGATCGTCGGTCATTTCCTCCCACCAGACATCACCGTCATCGGTAAGCGCCGTGTTGGTGTAGATGCAGTTACCCCAAAGAGTTTCCATAGCATTGCGGTTGGTGTCTTGGCTGGTGCCGGGTGCGACACCGAAGAACCCGGCCTCAGGGTTGATGGCATAAAGTCGTCCGTCGTCGCCCATCTTCATCCAGCAGATGTCGTCACCGATGGTCTCGGCTTTCCATCCGGGGATGGTCGGCTTAAGCATGGCAAGATTGGTCTTACCGCAGGCGGATGGGAAAGCACCAGCGATGTATTTGGACTCGCCTTGCGGATTGGTGAGCTTGAGGATGAGCATGTGTTCAGCCAGCCATCCGTCGTCGCGAGCCATTACTGAAGCGATACGTAGCGCAAAACACTTCTTGCCGAGTAGTGCATTGCCGCCGTAGCCCGATCCGTACGACATGATCTCGCGGGTTTCAGGAAAGTGCACGATGTACTTGTTCTCGGCGTCACACGGCCACGGCACATCGGTTGCGCCATCGACGAGAGGGGCGCCAACGGAGTGGAGGCAGGGAACCCATTGATTATCACCGAGTGCGTCAAGAGCACCCTGACCCATGCGGGTCATGATGCGCATGTTGGTAGCAACATATGCTGAATCGCTGAGTTGCACCCCTATGTGCGCAATCGGCGAGCCGAGAGGACCCATCGAAAAGGGCACGACGTACATCGTGCGCCCCTTCATGCATCCGCTGTACAGCCGCGTCATTTCAGCACGCATCTCCGCCGGATCGCGCCAGTTGTTGTTGGGGCCGGCCTCGACCTCGGTTGCAGAACAGATAAATGTGCGATCTTCGACGCGGGCAACATCGCCAGGATCAGAGTGGGCCCAGTAGCTGTTTGGTCGCTTGGCTTCATCAAGCCTGGTAAAAGTGCCGGAGTCGACTAGCTCTTGGCAAAGTCGATCATACTCATCAGCGGAACCATCGCACCAGTAGATGTCGGCTGGCTGCATGATCGCCGCCCAGTCGGCGACCCAATCCTTGAGCCGTTGGTTGCTGGTGGTTCCACTCATGCTGTGCTCCTCGCTGAATCCAGCGTCGTGTTCGACAATGTTCGATTGGAACAATAGGCGCTGGCTACGTTGATTGCGCAAAGCCGTACGTCTTGTCAACGGCACTATCGGCAATCGTAATACCCCATCACTTAATGTGATAGCGGAGTAAACCCGATCACCCCTAACGATTAAACGTAACTGCGGGGTTGGGATCGAGGGGGGAAATGATCAAGACGGCCTAGACGCTTCAGGATCGCCGGTGCACCTTCGCTTGCGCAGGTCTGGGGCAGTAGTCCCTCCTGTGTACACGATCCTGCCTCGGGTATTAGAGCGAGCGAGGCGAGTTGACTGCGTCTAGGGCCGAAGGGTCAGTGACCGGGGGTGTTCATGTCGACCTCGGAGCCGAGGCTGAGCTGGGAAGCTTGACCGGCATCGTCAAGGACAAAAACCACGCGCTGGCCTTGGCGCAGCATGCGGAAAATCGAACCCTCAAGGGCGTTGCTGGCGAGTTCATAGTCCCGTAAATCGGTGTCACACATAACGAGACCGTCACCGGTCGTTGGGTCGTAGGCCTTGATGACGCCTTGCATGGTGCCGTGACAGACTCAGCTGGCCTTGACGACTTTGCCGGACTTAATGCAGCCGGTGCAGACGTTGACACGCTTTGTTGAGCCGTTTACCTGCGCACGAACACGCTGGATATTTGGATTCCAACGACGCTTGGTACGACGGTGCGAGTGCGACACCGACATGCCCCAAGACGGGCCCTTGCCACACATTTCACACTTTGATGCCATTGGATTCTCCTGCGATACTTCGCTTCAGATCAGTTCGAGGCCGCTCCAGAACGCGACAGCGACCTGAAACAGCCATGGGAGGTTACCAACGGTGACCGTCAACGCAACCGTCCCGTAGTCATCGATTAGGTGCGTTTTGCGCAGGGGCCCTGGCGCGACCCTCGACAACTGCGTGTCAGCGGATGCCAACGACCTGGGTCGCGCCGTAAGCTCCACGGCCGTGCCCACACTTGATCGGTTGAATACCAAAGCTCTGCGGGAGACGGTTCGCACATTCCGCGACATGGTCCGGGCGCACGCGGATTGGCTCAATCGATTGAACGTTTACCCGGTGCCTGATGGTGACACTGGAACGAACATGGCGCGCACACTCGATGCTGTGGTCGCTGAAATGGACGGAACGGCCGCGGACGACCTAACCGCCACCTGCGATGCCATTGCCCACGGCTCGCTCATGGGTGCACGGGGCAACAGCGGTGTGATTCTCAGCCAAATTATGCGTGGCCTTGCTAGCACCCTCAAGACGCAGACTCCTGCGAGCGGGGCGAAGTTTGCCGAGGCGATGCAGGTCGCTGCCGCTGACGCATATCAGGCTGTCCTTCAGCCAATTGAGGGAACGATCCTTACTGTGGTGCGGCTCAGTGCTGATGCCGCCAAGGAGTCATCTGATGCCGGCGGATCACTGGCCGAGGTCATTCAGGCCGCCCACGAGGGGGGGCGGATTGCGCTGGCCAATACTCCTGAACAGCTCCCGGTCTTGAAAGAAGCAGGTGTCGTCGACGCTGGGGGCGCTGGGTTCCTGTTGCTGCTCGACTCGGCGCTGCATATCGTCGCTGGGGTCCCTTTGCCTGAGGTGGAAAAAGATGACGGTTCGGGCGGAGCGGTAGCAGCCGCTTTCGAGATGACAACACCTCCGTTGAGCGCGATAAAGGTCGGCGGTGCAGATGATGTCGACGTTGCTGACCAGCGTTACGAGGTCATGTACTTTTTGGACCTCGACGACGCTCGCATCGACGAGTTCAAAGCTGGCTGGAGCGCTATCGGAGACTCGATCGTTGTCGTCGGCGGCGCCGGCATCTGGAATTGTCATGTTCACACCAACGACATCGGTGCCGCCATCGAGGTGCCGCTCGGCCTCGGCGGCCGCCCAAAGCAAATACGCGTCACAGATTTGTTTGATGAGGTTGAAGAGGAACATGCCAAGCGTGAGGTTGCGATGCGTGCTGCTGCGGCCACAGGTGCCGACGCCAACGTTGCGCGTGCTGGTGCGGGCCTACCTGCGGTGACTACGGCAGTTGTCGCAGTCTGCTCCGGCGAAGGCCTTGCCGAATTGTTTGCACAGCTGGGGGTGCAAGGTGTTGTCCCCGGTGGCCAGACGCTGAATCCGTCAACCGCCGAACTGCTCGACACGGTTAAGCACGTGAACGCTCACCAGGTCATCATTCTTCCGAACAACAAGAATATCATCCCGGTAGCGGAGCAGATCGATGCCCTGACTTCCAAGCATGTCGTCGTCGTGCCGACGTGCTCAATGCCTGAAGCGCTCGCTGCCCTGGTCGTCTACGACCCGGAAGGGTCCGCCGACGAAAATGGCGCCGAGATGAAAGACGCTGCCGATTCGGTGGCGACGGGGGAAGTCACGCAGGCGATTCGCAATACGAATTCTCAGGTTGGCGCAATCGCAGCTGGGGACTGGATTGGAATCGTCAAGGGTGACGGCATTGCAGCGATCAGTGGCTCTCCGACCGGTGCTTCGATTGCGCTTCTCACAGAACTCGTCAGAGATTCTGCAGAACTCGTCACTGTGGTCGTGGGAAGTGACGCTGCGGCGGAAGACACCGCTGCAATAGAGGCTTGGTTGGGTAATCATCGGGATGACTTGGCCGTCGAGATTCAATACGGCGGCCAACCCTTGTATCCCTACTTGTTCGGCGTTGAGTAGATTTCACGCTTTGTCTGCGGTGGGACTTCCACAAAACGGTTCGCAGAAGCTTCTATACAAACGACGAACTTTCCTCCCTTCGCTAGGTTGATGTTGATGGCTCCGACGACTCCGATCACGTTGCGGGATTTAGCCGCGATTCCTGTTGAGCGACTGCGAGGAGTGGGCGATAAAAAGCAAGCGTCGTTGTCGAATGTTGGCATCAGGAATCTTTTTGACTTGATCACGACCTACCCGCGGCGTTGGATCGATCGAACCAACGAGGCGCGTATCGCCGACCTTGTGCCGGGCGAAGAAGCCCTAGTTCTAGTAACCATCCGCTCAGTCACCAAGCGCACAACACGCAATCGACGGACCATGGTCAACGTCAACGTGGGTGACGGCTCTGGGCGCATGGATCTTGTGTTCTTTAACCAGCCATGGCGTGAACGCCAACTAAAAGAGGGTCTCCACGTTGCGCTTTATGGCAAAGCCGACACCTACCGCGGTGGACTGCAGATGTCGAACCCGGTCGTCGACATGATCGGTGATCGCACCGGCAAGATTGTGCCGATCTATCCCCAGAGCGAGAAGGCGCAAATCAACACATGGGAAATGGCGGGGTGGGTCGACGAAACGCTCCGTCGTTGTGCGGAGCGCGACATTGCCGACCCTGTTCCTGAACTCATTCGGCGTCGCCTCGGACTCATCGACCGATCCGCAGCGTTTGCCGGAATTCACCTGCCCGACGACATGAAGACGAAGGAGCTGGCCCGATACCGTCTTGCGTTCGACGAACTGCTTCGAGTCCAGCTCGTGTTGGTGCTGCGCAAGCGGGCCTTGGAGCGCGACTCGCTTGGTATTGAGCATACGGTTGGCGGCGAGATGGTGCAGCGTTTCAGGGCATCACTGCCCTTCCCGATGACCGTGGCACAGCAGAGAACGATTGCAGAGATTGACGCTGACCTAGCCACTAAACGACCGATGCATCGGCTACTGCAGGGAGATGTTGGCTCAGGCAAGACCGTCGTGGCAGTGGCAGCGATGCTCGCGGCAGTCGACGGCGGTCACCAAAGCGCGTTAATGGCGCCAACCGAAGTCTTGGCGGAACAACATGCTTCGTCCGTCCGAGCGATGCTCGACGGGATCTCTGTTCCCGATCCCCACAGCTTATTTGGAGATCGACCGCTGCGGGTCGAACTCCTCACCAACCGAGTGACAGGAGCGGCCCGCCAAGACGTTCTAGTCGGTCTGGACGACGGTTCGGTTGACATTGCAATCGGCACTCATGCGCTTATCCAAGAGGCTGTTGATTTCTCGAGTCTGGGTGTGGTTGTTGTTGATGAGCAACACCGCTTCGGTGTTGAACAGCGCGCAGCCCTTCGAGAAAAAACTGCCAACGGAGCTGTTCCTGACACGCTGGTGATGACTGCGACGCCGATTCCTCGGACTGCGGCGATGACGGTGTACGGCGATCTAGATGTCAGCGTCCTCGACGAACTGCCCCCGGGGCGTACCCCGATCGTCACGATGTGGGCGGACGGTCCGCTCATGGAGGCGGGCGTCTGGAACGAGATCAAAGACGAAGTGGCCGCCGGTCGCCAAGCCTACGTGGTTTGTCCGCTCGTAGAGGAGAGCGAGAAGCTTGAGGTGGCATCGGCTAAAGAGACGCTTGAACGGTTGGCCTTCGGCGAGCTCGAAGGACTTCGCCTTGGGATGTTGCACGGCAAGATGCGGTCGGACGAGAAAGAATCCACTATGGGCCAGTTCCGTCGCGGTGAGCTTGACGTACTGGTAGCGACGACAGTGATCGAAGTTGGCGTCGATGTCCCCAACGCGTCGGTAATGGTAATTCTTGACGCCGATCGATTTGGGATCGCACAGCTGCATCAGCTCCGTGGTCGAGTTGGCCGAGGTCAGCACCCATCAACGTGCTGGCTGGTCACCCAGCAGAAAGAAGATGCCGGTGGCAACCTGATAGTTGGTAATCCTCGAATTGAGGCGCTGGTTGCCACAACTGACGGTTTTGAGCTGGCGGAAGTCGACCTTGATTTGCGCGGTGAGGGCACCTTGATGTCAACGGCGCAGAAGGGGCGAAGTGATCTCAAGTTGGCGTCATTGCGTCGTGATCGCAATCTTATTGAGCTGGCCCGTGACGCCGCATTCGACATTGTGGACTCCGATCCAAATCTCGCTGATCGACCTGACCTTGCCGATGAACTTGACCTGATCTTCAGCGAGCGGGACGAAGAATTTCTGGCGAAGAGCTGACGCTCAAAGCCACTCCTCGCTTGTGGCGTCGCCTCGCTCTGCGTCGTTGTCGGCGTCTTCTGGGATTTGCAGGTCCCATCGGTCGAGGCAGTCTTCGCAGCGGTATGCCACCCAGTCACCCGGAAGCCACACGCCGTCCTCTCGCGGCATCGATAGCAGGTGGCAACGGCCGCCGCAGTCGATACACGTGATTTGAGCGTCCGGGGTAATCATGCTCTCAGTCTGCCCGACTCGTGTTCGCAGCGCTCCAATGCCGAGGAAAGAGACCGAGAGTAGCGGGTTGACACAGATCTCGTCCGGTACGGAGCGTTCAGGAAATGTTGGGCGCCGGGGTTGTGGGGCTGGGGCACTCGTATGGTGTGCAAGATGCGAGTGGTGGCGGGAGAGCTGGGCGGACGGAAAATCGTGGCGCCTGATGGGACGAGTACACGGCCGACGACCGATCGGGTCCGCGAAGCGATCTTCAACTCACTTGGCAGTTCCGGAATCCTGCACGGCGCGCTCGTCGTGGATCTCTTTGCAGGGAGCGGCGCAGTGGGTATTGAAGCCCTGTCCCGCGGCGCAGAGCGCTGCGTTTTTGTTGAGCGAGATCGAAACGCTCTGTACGCGCTTGAGGCCAATCTTCAGACGCTCGACCTCAGCGACCGTTCGAAAGTAATCTCCTCTGATGCGATGGCTGTGGCCCCGTCACTTGACTGCGACCTTGTCTTCGCAGACCCGCCCTACGACTTCGATGCATGGGATCGGCTGCTGGGGTTGATTCGAGCCGACCTGTTTGTGGCCGAGTCAGGCCGCCCAATCTCGTGCCCTGCAGAGTGGTTGGTTACTCGGCAGAAAAAGTACGGACGTACCTTTGTGACGTTCCTTGAACGTTCTGACCCGAGCGCTCCGCAGTAGTGTCTTTCAGGTGAACGCATCCGGCGCTAAAGCCCAGCGAGTGATGTACCCCGGTTCATTCGACCCACTGCATCTCGGTCATGTCGATGTCATCGCGCAGGCGAGCGAAATGTTCGGCGAGGTCATTGTCGCCGTGATGTATAACCATTCCAAGACGTCAGGCCTGTTCGCAGTGGACCAACGGATTCAGCTAGCCCAAGATGCACTAGCTCACCTTGACGGGGTCACGGTGATTGCGCAGACTGGCCTTGCCGTACAGGCAGCCCAGCGAACCGGCGTCGATTTCATCGTCAAAGGTCTGCGTAATAGTGAGGACTTCGAAATCGAGCAGCAAATGGCCCACAACAACTACGCAGTGACCGGTGTACGCACCGTCTATCTGCCATGCGCCCCGGGACTTGGTTTCATCAGTAGCCGCTTTGTAAGGGAGATCGCCAAGTACGGTGAAGAGATCGGGCATTTGGTGCCGGCGAACGTCGCCGACGCACTCCGCACCGTCTTTGCCGATGACGAGAAATGACTACCACTGACATGAGCTACGACGACCAACACGACGACTACGACGACATCGACGACGAGTACCCTGACCAGGACGCGCAGGTTGGCTACGTCGGCGATGCCGAGACACTGCTACGCCGCGCAATTGACATTGTCTCGACCGCACCGACCATGCCGCTGTCGTCTTCTCCACGCATCGATCGCGATGAGATCATCGAACTACTCGAAGAATCTTTGCATCGGTTGCCTGATGAACTTCGCCAGGCGCGTTGGATGATGAAGGAGCGCCAAGACTTCGTCGCCAAAACGCGCCGTGAGGCTGACGAGCTGCTCGAGGCCGCACGTGTTCGTGCCGAGAGAATGGTGCAGCGAACTGAAGTCGTTCGCGCAGCCGAGCAGCGGGCCCGGACGGTGATGGAAACTGCAGACGCTGACTCACGTCGCCTTAAGCACGAGACTGAGGACTTCCTCGATCAGCGTCTGGGAAGCTTCGAAATCTTGCTCGACAAGCTCCAGAAGACGGTGAACGCTGGGCGTCAACGGCTCTCGATTGGTGGGGTCGAACAGGATCCGACCTCAAACACCGGCCAGCTGCCCTCGATTGAAGAGTCCTCGGCTTTTTTCGACCAAGACACTTGATTGATTTCGCCAAGGCCGGCTTGTCCGACCTTGGCACCGATCTTTCCCGGGCGACCTCGTTGCTTCGCACGGTTACCATCACTTCCTATGGCGAATGAGTTGCGACCCCTTCGGGTTAATGCGATTGAGCTGCTGCGGCAGCCTGGAACGGTGCGCTCAGTGGATGCGGTGGTTCCGGCTGAACCGCTGGGGGTCGTGCACGAACGACTTGACGGTGACATTGGTGTTGCGCTCGTACTCACATCGATGAACGATGGCATCGTTGTCAAGGGTTCGGTCCGACCGCCATGGAGTTCGGCATGTAGACGCTGTTTGAAGGACGTCGCTGGCGTTGCCGTTGTCTTTGTTGACGAGTTGTACCAGATCGAACTGACCAACGAAGACGCATACCCGATCGAGAACGGACAACTTGACCTCACGGCTATGGTCCGCGAGCTCGCATTGATCGAACTTGACGCCGAACAGGTCTGCGCCGAGGACTGTGCTGGCCTGTGTCCCGCTTGCGGGATCGACTTGAATGGAACATCGTGCGAGTGTGACACGACGGTGACGGATCATCGTTGGTCTGCCCTTGACGGTTTGGTGCTCGACGAGTCTTGATCCGCTACCTGTTTTGCTGGCTGGTCAATCTGCAATGAGCGATTCGTGCGTCGAGCATTGAACTTCGTCAGGTGGCGATAACGTTGAACGCCGCTGCGCAGGCAGAACTGCGTAGCGGCATATGATTTTCCGTCGGCCAGAGTGGTCGACGCAGTAACGAAAGAGCGAACGATGGCCGTTCCCAAGAAGAAGACATCGAAGTCGAAGACCCGCAGCCGTCGTGCCAGCGCTTGGAAGCTGCAAACACCGCCACGGAGCATTTGCCCCCGCTGTGGCAACGCCAAGACGCCGCATACGGTGTGTGGCAGCTGCGGGTGGTACAAAGACCGAGTTGTCGTCGACGTCTGAGCCCTATTTCAAGCATGCTTCCCGTCGCAGTAGACGCCATGGGTGGCGATCTTGCGCCACAACCCATCCTTGATGGTGCGCACGCCGCTGCTGCAGCAGGCGCCCCGGTAGTCCTGGTCGGCCCTGATGGGCTCAAAGGAACCACAGCTGACGGTTCGACTTTGGAGCTGATCCACGCATCTGAGGTCATCGGCATGCTCGATGACCCCGCTCAGAGTGTCCGTGGTAAGAAGGATTCGACTTTGGTGCGCGCCGCAGAGGCCGTTCGAGATGGCAAAGCAAGTGCCATGATCTCAGCGGGCAACACCGGCGCCACGATGGCGGCTGCGCTGCTCCGCATGGGTCGCATCTCGGGAGTCAAGCGTCCGGCGATCGCAACGCCGATCCCGGTTCCCGGAACCACTCCGACTGTGCTGCTTGATGCTGGTGCTAACGCAGAGGTTCAGCCGGAATGGCTCGTCCAATTTGCTCTGATGGGAGCTGTGTACGCGCGCCGTCGATTCGGAATTGAGAATCCGCGTGTCGGCTTGTTGTCAATTGGAGAGGAACCCGGCAAGGGCGACACACTGCGTAAGGCGGCGCACCCCCTGCTTGCGGCTGCGCCGAGCTTAAATTTCATTGGCAACGTAGAAGGCCGCGACGTCATGAGCGACGATGTTGATGTATGTGTCACCGACGGATTCACCGGCAACGTCGTCCTTAAAACGCTCGAAGGCGGCATGCATGCCGTTATTGGGGCACTCCTTGAAGCGTTTGCCCAGCCTGACTATAAAGACCATGCCGATGCGCTGATGCCAGCATTGTTACCGCTCTATGAGACGCTGAATCCGGACACCTACGGTGGCGCCGTCCTTCTCGGGGTCGATGGTGTGTGCATCATCGCTCATGGCTCTTCGGGTGCCCGGGCAATCGAAAATGGCATCAACGTTGCGTGCGATCTCGTCAAACACGACATGGTGATCGAGATCCGTGATGCGATCGCCGGCGCCGCACCGACGGATTGAACCGTTGACCCGCTGAGTTAGGCTCGGCGACATGGCCGCCGAAATTAAGCGTGACGAAGTTCTCAAAATTGTCCGTGACGCATTGTCTGACATCCTCGAGATCGAACCCGACACAATCAGCGAAGGTCAATCCTTCGCCGATGACCTCGAAGCCGACTCGCTTGCTCTGATCGAACTCGTTGAGGCGCTCGAAGAAGCGCTCAGCGACCGTGTGGATGGATTTCGCATCGAAGATGAGGACCTTGAAGATCTGAAGACCGTGCGCGACGCCGTGGACTACGTCCACGAACATGCCAACGACTGAGGTGTCTCGCGTGCCTAGCGAAGCCCCGCCTGACCTGGCGTTGTTAGCGGTCACGATTGGCCACGAGTTCTCGAATATTGGCTTGCTGCGGCAGGCGATGGCCCATCGATCTTGGTGTGCCGAAACGGCGGGAGAACACAGCAACGAACGGCTCGAATTTCTTGGCGACGCAGTGCTCGGGTGGGTGATTGCTGACATCGCATTTCGCCAGTTCGATGCACTTGCCGAAGGGTTCCTCACTGACCTGCGTAAGAGCGTGGTCAACGCCAGCGCTCTCGCTGAAATCGCTGAGTTGATCGGCATCGGCCCGCATCTGTTGCTCGGCAAGGGCGAAGCCTTGGCAGGCGGTGCAGAGAAACCATCGATTCTGTCAGACGCCTTTGAGGCGGTCCTTGGAGCGGTATATCTCGACGGTGGCACCGAGTCGGCCTACGCCATGGTTCAGCGTTGGGTTGCGCCCAGAATGTTGACCTCCGTCAGTCGTCTCAACCAATTCGATCATAAGACCCATTTACAGGAGCTAGCCGCAAGGGCGGGACGCAGCGCGCCGGTCTACACGGTCACGTCAACTGGTCCAGACCACGCAAAGTCGTTTCAGGCGACCGTGTCGCTCGATGGCGATGTGCTTGGCGACGGTTCTGGGCGTTCGAAGAAGGCTGCCGAGCAATCTGCCGCCTCGGTGGCAGCCGCTACGTTGCTCTGAGGTACCTCGATGCCCGAACTTCCCGAAGTTGAGACGGTCCGCCGAGGACTTGCGCAGCGTCTGGTCGGCAGGAGCGTCGAACACGTCGAGGTGGGCCGTGAGCGGGTTGTGCGGCGTACGTCGAGGGAGGCATTGATTGACGGGCTGACCAATACGACCATTCTGCGGGCCGAACGTCGAGGTAAATATCTACTCATGCCACTCGACTCTGGCAACGTCATGATGATCCATCTGCGGATGAGCGGCCAGGTTCTGGTAGCCGGCAAGGGTGCTGCGCGGCCGGTGCATACCCATGTCGTGTTGTCGCTCGACAACGACACGGAAATGTGGTTTGTCGATCCACGCACGTTCGGTGAGGTCGTGGTTTACGACCCCGCCAATGCAGCTATTGAGTTGCCGCCCATCGCCCGACTTGGAGTCGATCCCATTGCGGAAGACTTCCCACGCAGTCATCTTCGTCAGCTCGTCCGATCCACGAACCAGAAACTCAAACCGTTTTTGCTCGACCAGACCAAGGTCGCAGGCATCGGCAACATTTACGCGGACGAGATCCTTCACCGTGCCCGCCTACGTCCGGATCGCTCGGCCAAAACGATTGACGCAGCAGCGACGTGGCGGCTTCATGATGCGATCCGCAATATTTTGAACGATTCGATCAAAGTCGGTGGATCGACGTTGGGGGATGCGCAATACGTTGATGTGGATGGCGAGGTCGGCAGCTTCCAGGACGAACATCGCGTCTACGGGCGCGCTGGACAACGCTGCAGCACGTGTGCGCGCGGATGGATTCGACGCACGATTGCGGGCGGTCGTTCCACTCACCACTGTCCTGTTTGTCAACATTGATGACCAGCCACGCAATAAGTGGTTGTCTGATGTTGGGGGAGCGGGCGGCTGAGCAAGTAGCTTCATGACCGCTGTGTACCTGAAGAATCTGACCGTCAAGGGTTTCAAGTCGTTCGCCGACAGCACGCCGATGGTGCTCGAACCTGGTGTGACTGTGGTGGTCGGACCCAATGGGTCGGGCAAGTCGAACGTTGTCGATGCGATCGCCTGGGTGCTCGGAGCGCAAGCTCCGAAAGCTGTTCGCTCACAAAAAATGGACGATGTCATCTTTGCAGGAACCGCAAAGCGTCCTGCGCTCGGACGCGCTGAAGTCAGCATCACAATTGACAACGCCGACGGCACCCTCGGTCTGGAGTTCAGCGAGATCACTGTCACGCGCATCTTGTTCCGCTCAGGTGAATCCGAGTACATGATCAATGGCGTCGGTTGTCGCCTGCTCGACGTCCAAGAACTACTCAGCGATGCCGGCGTCGGTCGGCAACAGCACGTCATTGTTAGCCAGGGCCAGATTGACGCCGTACTCAACGCCCGCCCGGAGGACCGGCGGGCGATCATTGAAGAAGCTGCCGGGGTGCTGAAGTTCCGGAAGCGCAAAGAAAAGGCTGAGCGTCGCCTCGACGCAACCGAGGCAAATTTGCTGCGCGTGCAGGACCTGCTGCGAGAAGTCCGCCGCCAGCTTCGCCCACTCGAACGTCAGGCTAAAGCCGCCGAGCGTCATGGATCGCTCATTATTGAGCTGGCGGCTTTGAAGGCTTTTGTTTCTGGTCGCGAAATAGCGAGTCTGCGAGTCAAGCTCGAAGCTTTGGCCTCGGCCAAGCTTGAGAGTTCCACCGACGAAGCGGAACTGAAGTCGTCCCTTGCGGTACTCGATACGGCAGTGATGACGATTGAGGCGCAACTTTCGGCACGCGGAGCGAGCGACATTAGCGATCGCTTGCGCTACGTCGAGCAACTTCGCGAACGGGCGCGGGGACTGGCTGCGGTGCTCGTCGAGCGTCGCCGCTCGCTTGAACGCGACAAGGGTCAACTCCTCGACGCTGGCGTGGTTGCGAACCTCGAGGCAGACGCGGCCCGGTTCCGTGAAGAAATTGAAAAGGCGGCGGCCGAACTTGCGGAGCTCGAGCCTGAAACAGGCCAGCTCAGTTTTGACGAGTCGTCGTTTCGAAGTGAACGCGAGAACATTCTCGAAGCTGTACGCGAAGATCAGACCACCACGAAAGCAGCCAGTGCGGCTGCCGAGGTTCGCGGCGAGCTGCGGTCGATCACGTCCGCGGTAGACCGCACAAAGGGTGAACTCAACCGGATGGTCACCCAAAGGGAATTGCTGACTAATCGCTTTCAGCTTGCGCAAGAAGAGGCTGCTCGATTCCGCACTGACTGCGATGAGGCAGGCGCCATTGAAGCGCCGCTCGTTGATGAGGTTGAGGCTGCCGAGCGAGCTGCCATGGAAGCGCAGGCCTCCTTCGAAGCCCGTCAGTCGCTGCGCAACGATGCTGCCGAGGAAGCCTCACGATGGGCGGCACGAGTTGAGGCTCTCCAGATGGCGCTTGACGCAGCGCGCGCCAGGGCGGGCGCTGAGCGTCTCCAGGGCGTTGACGGTGTATTGGGAACACTGCTGGATTTGATCGAGATTGATGAAGGCTGGGAGCTGGCCGTCGAGGCTGCTCTCGGCGAGTCGCTCACTGCCGTCGTGGTCGACGACCCGGCTGCGGGTCGTCGAGCTCTTGATGCACTCAGGAGCAGCGACACGAGCGGCGCTGTTATCGCCCTCGGCGCTCACCCTAAGGGTTCCAATGCTCCGGCGTTGGGTGACCCTGTGCGCCCTCACACGCGCAGCCAACGTCCCGAGGTCGAGGCCCTGCTCGACGGTCTGCTCGGCTCAGCGGTGCGGATTGACGAACTCTCCGAGGCACTTGACGCTGCAATGCAACATCCGGAAGCAGTTGTCATTACTGGCTCGGGTGACCGATTCGGACTGAGTGGCTGGCGGATCGGCACAGCTGGAGGCGGAGCTACAGCTGCCGCACTTAAGGAGGCGAGCGACCGTTCGACGACTGCGAGCGCCGAACTTGTCAGCGCACGTGGTGCTGTCGACGAGACTGAGCGGGTACTCCTTGCCGCCAGGAATACTGAGGTTGAGCTCGCCAAGCGACTGGACGCTAACGACGCACGGTTCAGCGCCGCTTCAGAAGGCTTGTCGCGAACTCAGGGTGAGCAGCGTGAAATCCAGGCTGAATTCGAAACACTCGACCGAAATATCACCGAGGCAGAACTCAACATCAAACGTGAGCAGCAGCGGATCACCGACATCGAGGCGCTCCTCCCAGCGCTCGAGAGCGACGAGCAGGCCGAGTCGGAAGCAGCGCGAGCGCGGGGAGAGCTCCGGGCCGATCTTGAAGCTCGCTCGGCTTTGCTGTCGTCGCGCCGCCGTGACATCGAGGTCCGACTTGCTGGTTTGCAGGAACGCCAGCAGCTCAATGAACGTCGTCTCGACGAGACCGAGCGTCGTCTTGAAGCAGACGAAGAAGCCCGCGTCGCTGCGGAGGGTAAGCGGCTTGTCATCGAGCGTCAGATCGATGTAATCGATCGGCTTGCCGCACTCGTCGAGCGGCATCGCCTTGTCGTAGAAAGTCACTACGCCGGTCTGGCTGAGAAGCGTCGCAAACAGAGCCACGAGGTTCGTGGACTCACGACCGAGCTTGAAACGTTGCGCCACAACCGAGCCGAAAAGGAAAAGGCGCTCGATGTGACCCGAGAAAAGGCTCGCAAAGCGGAACTCGAGGAAGCTGAGGCGAAGTTGCGTCTTGAAACAGCAATCGAGACACTGCGCCGTGAACTTGATATTGAACCAGCGGTCGCTGAGGCCACTGGGATGCCGGATGTTCCCGACGGAGCGACTCCAGCCGGGCGTGTTCGTGAGCTCGAACGTGAGCTTCGTCTGCTTGGCCCAATCAATCCCTTGGCCCTCGAAGAGTTCAACGAGCTGCAGGCTCGGCATGGGTTCCTCGAAGAACAACTTGAGGATGTACGAAGCACCCGCCGCGAACTGGCTCGGGTCATTACAGCGGTCGATGCCGAAATCCAGAATGTGTTCGCCTCAGCGTTCTACGACGTTGCCCGGAACTTCACCGAGCTGTTCGCGCTGCTATTCCCCGGCGGTAAGGGAGACCTGAAGCTGACGCTGCCTGACGACATGCTCAACACGGGCATCGAAGTCGAAGCAAAGCCGAGTGGCAAGAACGTCAAGAAGCTGTCATTGCTGTCGGGAGGGGAAAGGTCGCTGACGGCGTTGGCGTATCTGTTTGCCGTCTTCCGGTCGCGGCCTTCGCCGTTCTATGTTATGGATGAAGTTGAAGCCGCCCTCGATGATGTGAACCTGCACCGCTTTCTTGGACTGATCCAAGAATTCCGTAAGGACGCACAGCTCATTGTGGTCTCGCATCAGAAACGGACGATGGAGGCAGGTGATGTTCTCCTCGGTGTTTCCATGCAGCCCGGAGGCTCCTCCAAGGTGGTTACCGAGAAGTCCGAGGCCGAACGGCTTGTCCCATAGGACTGGCTGAGCTCAACCGGCCGAGGATCCGGTGTCCTGAACTCGATTGAACTCTCAGCGGTTGCTCCGAAAATCGCAGTTGAGTCATCTCGGACCGCCCGGATGAGACGGCGTGCTGTCTTCAGGTCACGCAAATTGGGGACTCCTAGACCGAGACCGGGACCGATCACCACGCCCTGTCTAGTTCCGGATCCCCGAATAGGCAGTGTTTATAGACGACGTTGCCAAGCCCGGAGGGAGCCAAGCCCGGAGGGAAGTTCTCAGGCTTTCGTTAGTGCATCGCTCACCCGGCCGAATTCGGCGTCAACGTGCTCCATCCGCTCGCACTGTTCGCTGCTCGGGGTGGCCGCAATGACGATGATGATGCGGTTCAGATCCATTTTCGTTCAACGAGCGAAGTTCGATGCGGACAATTTCGACGCATTGATTAGTTCCCGCAGGGGGTTGGCCTTTGGTGTCCTTTTTCTCAACTACATAAGAGACGACCGTGGTTGGGTCTTGAAAGCGCTTGCCGGACCGTTGCGCTGTCAGGGTCGTTTCCACATCTTCGACAGCTGCGCCGAACTGGAGGCCAGCGGAGTGGCACTGCGCGGATGTTCCCGACATGGCGCTGCACCCCCTGCGGTCACGATCCCGTCAACCGCGGTCTGCTCGGTCTCCGCCGTTTGGCCTTGCCGGGCAGATATCTAATGGAGCTGGTCGTATCGACCTGATCCCTCGTTTGACCCTCGGCTCGATCGAGTGTGTCAGGGGAAGCGCCACGGTGCTCTCGGCCCTCCGATAACGTCAGCTTTCCATGGGTATTGAGGTCATTTTTCTGATCCTGGCGGTGCTGGTCATCGCCTTTGGTGTTGGCGTTGTCGTCTTAAATCGGCGTCGCGAGGGCGTGCAAGCGCCGCCGCGCACTGCTGCGCATACGGTGGCACAGCCCCGACTAGTCGACGACGGATCGGCGGCTGATCAGCGCGCCAATGAACCCGCCGTTATGGATGAACTGCCGGCAGGCACGATGCGCGAACGGCTGGCCAAAGCGCGTTCGATCTTCGCCAGCGCAATCTCTGGCGTGCTCAGTCGGTCAGCTATCACCGATGAGTCGTTTGATGAATTGGAAGAGGCTTTGCTTCGTGCTGATATCGGCGTCAGCATCGCGGACGAACTGCTCGGCGGGCTTCGCGCCCGGGTCAAGGACAAGGAAATTACTGAGCCTGAAGCGCTGCTAAACGCGCTTGACGCCGACATGAAGTCTCGGCTCGCTGGGACGGATCGGTCGTTGAACTTCGAGGCGCTTGATCACGGCGCCCCCAACGTCTGGATGTTCGTCGGCGTGAACGGCGTCGGCAAAACGACAACAATCGGCAAGCTCGCCAAACAGCAGGTCGATGCAGGCCGCACGGTGCTGCTTGCTGCTGGCGACACGTTCCGTGCCGCAGCAGCTGAGCAACTAACCACCTGGGCGGATCGCAGCGATATCGAGATCGTGCGCGGCGCAGACGGTGCAGATCCGAGCTCGGTCATCTTTGACGGTGTCGAAAGGGCCGCATCGAAGAATATCGGGCTCGTTTTGGCGGACACTGCGGGTCGATTGCACACGAAAAGCAACCTAATGGAGGAGCTCGCCAAGGTTCGGCGTGTTGCGGAGAGGGGCGCAGGAAAGGTCACCGAGACGCTCTTGGTGATCGACGCGACCACAGGTCAGAACGGTCTGACACAAGCTCGAGAATTCGGCGAGGTAACTGATGTCACCGGAGTGGTTCTCACCAAGCTCGATGGGTCCGCCAAGGGTGGGATCGTGTTCGCTATCGAGACCGAACTCGGTATCCCGGTCAAGCTGGCCGGTATCGGCGAAACGATTGGCGATCTTGTCGACTTTGATCCTGACGAATTTGTTTCAGCGCTTTTCGAGCGCTGATCGGCGCATAGGTCGACTCGCCCCGGTCCAGGTGGGATCAGCCCGATAACGTCGTCGGCAATGTTTGACAACTTGTCCAACCGTCTCGAAGGCATCATCACCAAGATTCGCGGTAAGGGCCGTCTTACCGAGGCCGATGTCGATGAGATGATGAAAGAAATCCGCACGGCTCTGCTTGAAGCCGACGTCAACGTCGCAGTAGTGCGCTCGGTGTGCAACCGGATTCGTGAGCATGCGATTGGCGCCACGCGGTCAAAGGCGCTAGACCCCGGTCAGCAGGTTGTCAAGGCTGTGAACGACGAGCTAACACGTGCCCTCGGCGGCGAGACGCTCACTATTGCCTATGCCGCAAAGCCGCCGACGGTCGTACTTATGGCTGGTTTGCAGGGCTCAGGTAAGACCACAGCATCAGCCAAGCTCGGTAAGTGGTTCAAGGCGCAGGGCCGCAATCCGATGATGATTGGCGCCGATCTGCAGCGTCCAGCGGCTGTCGAGCAACTGCGAACTCTCGGGCACCAGATCGACGTACCGATCTTCTCCGACCCAGAGGACCCAATCCTCACGGCCGCCGCCGGTCTCGAAGAGGCAAAGCGCCTTGGTCGTGACGTCGTAATCGTCGATACAGCTGGACGTCTGTCGGTCGACGCCGAGATGATGGAACAGGTCCGCTTGATTTCGGGCGCCGTGAACCCGAACTACACCTTTCTCGTCGTCGATGCGATGACGGGCCAAGACGCCGTTCAGACGGCCGAGGCATTTCACAGTACGTTGCAAATCGACGGCGTGATCATGTCGAAGATGGACGGTGACGCTCGCGGTGGTGCGGCTTTGTCGGTGAAGGAAGTCATCGGGCGACCGATTGCTTTCGCCTCTACCGGCGAAAAGCTTGAGGAATTTGAGCAATTCCATCCTGACCGCATGGCCTCGCGGATTCTGGGCATGGGCGACATGCTCACACTGATTGAGCAGGCCGAGAAAGCGTTCACGGAGGAACAGGCCGAGGCTGCGGCTGCAAAGCTGATGGAGGGCCAATTCACGTTGGACGACTTCCTGGAGCAAATGCAAGCACTTAAAAAAATGGGACCACTGGGCGGGCTCATGGGGATGATGCCGGGCATGCCCAAGGAACTGAAGGACGCCAAGATTGAAGATGATGACCTGAAGCCCATTGAGGCGATCATCACGTCGATGACCCCCGAGGAGCGCACGTTCCCCAACATCATCCAAGGCACACGGCGTGCCCGCATCGCCGCCGGCTCGGGTACCACGGTGGCTGACGTCAATCGGCTGGTGAAACAGTTCGGCGAGATGCAGAAGATGATGAAGAAGATGGGAATGGCCGGGAAATCCGGCAAGAAGGGCAAGAAGGGCAAGGGCGGAGCCAAGTTGCCAAAGGGCCTGCCCGCCGGTTTTGGTATCGAGCAAAGCGGGATGGACATCCCCGGTCTATCAGGCGCCCCAGGTATGCCAGGCGTCCCAGGCCTGCCCCGATAATTGAGTGAGAGGGATAGCGGCGACCTGCCGTTAGTCTTTCCACGTTCTCAATATCTCGAACACGCAACTCTGGAGTGACGATTAAAGATGGCAGTCAAGCTGCGCCTCACGCGTATTGGCAAGAAAAAGCAACCGCAGTACCGCATTGTTGCGGCTGATTCCCGTTCGCCTCGCGACGGCCGGTTCATTGAAATTCTGGGTCATTACGATCCTCGGCAGGATCCGTCTGGCCTGACGCTTGACAACGACAAGGCTGTCGCCTGGCTCAAGGAAGGTGCACAGCCAACCGAACGAGTAGCGAAGCTCCTGAAGGTCTCCGGTGCAACCGAGCAGTTCGAAGCTGAAAAGGCCGCCAAGTGAGCGACGAGCTCGCTCCCACGGCCGTTGCCGTTCTCGAACACATCGTCCGCTCGATTGTGGACGACCCTGACGCAGTCACTGTTGAAGTTGATGAGTCAGGTAACCGCCCCGCACTCAACGTGCGTGTCGGTGACGGCGACCTCGGTCGCGTCATCGGTCGGCGCGGCCGTACCGCTGCCAGCATTCGCACCGTCACACGTGCTGCTGCCAGCAAGGACGAAATCGAAATCGACATCGAATTCCTCGACTGAGCAGGCCGGAGGCCTTGATGGCCCGTTCCACTCCAATCCCCGAAGGCTTTCTTGAGATCGGGCACGTTCGACGCGCTCACGGTTTGCGCGGCGACGTTTTCGTGCAACTCGTCACAGATCGCATTGAGCGTCTCGCTATCGGCTCGACCCTAAGTTCTGGGCAGGGTGAGGTAACGGTGGAGTCGAGTCGGTTGCTGCCGAACGGTCGTTGGGTCGTCAAGTTCGACCATATTGCAGATCGCACGGCTGCGGAGGCTTGGAGCAACGTTGCTCTGTATGCCGCACCGATCGACGACATCGACACACTGTGGTTTCATGAATTGATTGGCTCCAGGGTTGTTGAAGCTGACGGCACTGAGCGAGGAACATGCACCAAGGTGCTGGCCAACCCGGCAGCTGACATTCTCGAACTGGACAGCGGTCACCTCGTGCCAACGACGTTTGTTGTCGCTCAGACTGATGACGTGGTAACCGTTGAAGTTCCTGACGGCCTCTTTGAGCTGCTGGACGACTGAAGATGCCCCCCGTTTACGTTCTGGGCACATGTTGTTCGCAACACCTGTCGGGTGTGCAAACAAAAATGACGGGTCGATCGCAGTGAGTTTGCGAATCGACGTCTTCTCGCTGTTCCCCCAGCTCGTCGACAACTTCTGTGCGGAAAGTTTGCTCGGAAAAGCGCAACAGCGCGATCTACTCGACCTGCGGACTCACGATGTCCGGGAACAAACCTCAGACGTCCATGGCACGGTCGACGACAGCCCGTTCGGTGGTGGTGTAGGCATGGTGATGAAAGCCGAGCCGATCTTCGATGCCGTGGAGGCTGTGGCTCCACCGCGGCCACTGCTGCTCCTCAGCCCGGGCGGGCGGACATTCAACCAGGCCATGGCCTATGAGCTTGCAGCCACAGCAAAGACTTCGGGCGGTTTCAGTCTGTTGTGCGGACGTTACGAGGGCGTCGACCATCGTGTGCGGCAGCATTTGTGCGACGGCGAGGTCAGCATTGGTGACGTAGTGCTAAGCGGGGGAGAGGTCGGGGCATGCGTAATAATCGAGGCGGTTACCCGACTCCTCGATGGGGCGATGGGTAATGCAACGAGCACTGTGACAGAGAGCTTCGGTGATTCGGGCCTACTCGAAGAGCCACAGTTCACACGGCCCGCCGAGTTCCGTGGATGGGGGGTCCCTGATGTGCTTCGTAGCGGCGATCACAGTCGCGTTGAGCGTTGGCGAAGGGCACAGCGGCTGCACCGGACGCTACGTGAACGGCTTGATCTCGTGCCTGGCGAACTCAACCTTGAAGATCAGAAGCTCCTCGATGAGTTTCCACCTGTCCCATATTCCTGATTCACCCCGTATCATTGCAAAGCCTCATCGGAGCGAGTCCGCCCCGACACCACCCTTTCGAACACGCAGGTATCGCCATGAAAGCCACCGACCTCATCGACAACGATTCGCTCCGTACGGACATTCCCGAGTTCCAAGCGGGCGATGAACTAAGAGTGCACGTCCGCGTCGTCGAGGGCGGCAAAGAGCGCATCCAGGTGTTTCAGGGCGATGTCATCGGTATCCAGGGCGGCGGCCTACAGGAGACCTACACGGTCCGCAAGCTCAGCTACGGCGTCGGAGTAGAACGCACTTTCCCTATGCATGCTCCGACTGTGCAGAAAGTCGAAGTCGTCAAACGTGGTGACGTGCGCCGCGCCAAGCTGTACTACCTCCGCGATCGCAAGGGCAAAGCTGCCAAGATTCGGGAAAAGCGCACCTTCTGAACAAGGCCCACCGGGCCAGTTCGAGCCGATTGCCGGACGTCAGCATTCAGCGACAGGAAGTGCAATATGCGTCGTCCTGGAGTTCGGCGGGGCCTGCCTTAAAGTTCGTCAATGACGACTGCTGTGCCATAGGCGACGATCTCGGCCATTCCCTGCTGCTCTCCGGCGTCGCCTGAGTCAAAGCGTAAGCCGATCACTGCGTTGGCGCCCATGGATTGAGCCTGCTCCACCATTCTTTCAACGGCATGGTGGCGAGCCGCCTGAAGCACGTGGGTGAACTCTTTGACCTCACCTTTTCGAAGTGCCTTGAATCCGCCTGTAAAACCCTTCACGAATCCCATTGACCTGGCGATTACGCCGAACGTTGGGCCGACATAGCGCACTGTTGCTCGACCTGGAATTTCGTTCGTCGTAGCAACGGGAAGAGCGAGTGGTTCAAGGATGTCTGGTTGATTTGTCATGCATTGACCTTATTACTCCGCTGACAGCGGCCCGACCGCCGAGAGCGGTTCACGCCGCTATCCGCTCCTCGGCGGTGTCATCACTAGCTGGGGCTTGAATCTGCACCGAGAACTGCGGAAGGGACGTTGTCGTGACTCAGGTTGCGAGTTCCCCGGTCGCCTTAGAACAGTCGCCTATGGCTACCGTGAAGATATGGGAGTTCTATTTCTTCCCGCTTCCTTGCTAGCAGCTTGGCTTCTCAGTGTCATTGGTGTACCCGCACCGGGGTCAGATCCAGAAACTGACTTCGCAAGCAACGCGATACGTTGGATGATGTCAGTACCTGTGGGCGGCATGTTCATCGCAAGTGGATTCATGCACACGGTCCTTGCCAAACGCACTGCTGAGAGCATTGGCTGGAAATCTAACGGATTCCAGTATGAGATCGGTTTTGTCAGCTTTGGCATCGGAGCGGCTGGGATCACTGCCGCTTATTTAGACAGATCCGCCTGGGTTGCGCTGACCATTGTCGTTTCCGTGTTCTTGCTCGGCGCCGCTGCAAACCATATTTACGAGACGGTGAGGAATCACAATGTCGAACCAGGGAACACCGTCGTGTTGGCTTACGACGTGGGCTTACCTCTGTCACTGTGGGCCCTAGTTGTTTTGATCTAAGCCCTGAGCCGGAAAAGCAATAGCGCATGACAGGGGCCGACAAATGCTCGGCGTCACTCTTCGGATGATGTGCGAGGCGAGCCACGGTTACGTGACAGAGCCCGGAACCATTCCAAATAGAACGCGCCGACGCCACCAATACTGGTGTGGCGCTGTTCGCCCATCTGTGGTGAAGCTGCTTCGTCAATCTGACCGTCATGCAGCGAGAGGATCGTGTGGACTCGGTGGCGACGATTTGTCTTGTTGCACAAAGACGTTGGTACTTGGCTTGCGGAGGACCCTCCGGGCCAAAACTGATGTGGCAAATACCAACACCAGCTTTCGAAAGTGCAAGAAACGGTTATTCGAAACCAGTTGGACCGACGAAAATACTCCGCTACGGATCAGTTCGAAAGCGTTTTGAACGCTCCGTACAGGACCAAGATTACTCCGAGACCCCCTACTGAAATGGTTGCCAGAAGTCGACCGTGATTCTCAATTACATTCCCAAGTCCGGCCAGGCTGCGCTCCGCCGGGCCAGGAGCGACTCTGTGCAGTGCGAGCGGCAACCACACTGGAGCTGCGATAGTCAGCGCCAAGAGCACAACAAAAAGGACTCGATTGGGAACGCCCGACTGGCTGGCGGTAATAATTTTCGCCGCAGGCACCATGATTGCCAAAGTAGTGAAGTTGGTCGCCATTGAAAATGCCCCGAACCCGAGCGCTCCCTGACGCCCGATCTTTCTTGGCGGTTTGTCTTGATGTGCCGGCTTTTTCGCAGAGCGCAGACCCCTACGAATCGCCAAGGCAACCACTATGAGGGCTGTTCCGAGCAACAGGTCGAGGGTAGAACTCAGGTGCGGTTTTCCTGGAACGGAAATTGCGTGGCCAAGGAAAACTAAGGTGCTGATGTAGAGCACGGCTGCTGTGAAAGCGCCGATTGCGAACCGTTTGGCGACCGCTGGACCATCATGGCCGGCGAGAAGAACGGTCTGCTCGGTCAGCAACATTGGACTGATTGCGCCCGTCAAGCCGAATGGAATGAGCAACAGAAATACGTGGTACATCCTCGGCAACTGTAGGTCGGAACCGCCAGCGCGACGTCAGTCGCCTCGCTAGGGACGCCAACCCCTTCCGCTTGCGAAATTCTGCAGGTCGTTCGTAACTGGCCAGCGCCCCGTGAACGTTGCCGGGCGCCACTTTTGGAGCCTGTTACTCGCTTGTGAACCATGGACCTTCTGGCCGTATGACAGCCGCCGACCGGAGGAGATCTAAGCGTCTACGCGAACAAGGGAGTGCACCTTCGGGTGTCCAGGCCAGTTTGACACCGGCCGCCACCCGGATGCGCTGCTTTTGAAGGGGCGATTCTGGGGCCACTCGTCGGAGGATTTCTGACAGCGGGGGAAGCAGGCATGTCAACCAAGCGGTGCTCGGGTTGACGGAATCAAATGAGCGAAATCGATGAAACCGATCTCACGAACTTTCTCTCCTAGCCGACAAAGGCCCAAACGACCAGTGCTACGGCGCTCACCAGGCAGATGCCGACGAGGGCATAGTCGAACGGCTTGGCTTTGTACTTGCGGTTTGGGTCGAATCCCACGGTGACCAGTATGCCTTCGCCCGGAGGTGTGGTCAGAAGTTCTCTGGTGTGACCAAAACACCAATGAAGATCACAGATTCACAACCAATGATTCCGTATCCTTCCGAAGCTGTCTGGCCCGAAGAGATGAACAGGCACCCCCCCGATTCTCCAGGAGCTCCCGTTGACACACGAAATCATTAATCCGTCTGCGCGCCCCGTGCTGCGGGCACGCTTCCGAGAAGCGTGGCTGTCCAACCCGAAAGCCGATCTGCTGTCGGGGCTGGTCGTAGCTCTTGCCCTTATTCCTGAGGCAATCTCGTTCTCGATCATCGCCGGTGTCGACCCCAAGGTCGGCCTATACGCATCGTTCTCGATCGCCATCATCATTTCGATGGTCGGCGGACGAGCCGGAATGATCTCAGCGGCAACGGGCGCCATGGCGTTGGTCATCGTGCCGTTAGTTGAGGACTACGGTGTGGAGTACCTCTTCGCAGCGACAGTGCTCGCTGGTGCACTGCAGGTTTTATTTGGTTACCTCCGAGTCGGCAACCTGATGCGGTTCATCCCGCGCACGGTGATGCTCGGCTTCGTCAACGCGCTCGCAATCCTGATCTTCCTGGCCCAAATCCCGCACATCATTCTCAAAGACAGCAACAAAGACGAACTGCTATTGAACCTTGCGTTCATCGCTGCCGGTCTTGCGATCATCTACTGTGTGCCGCGCCTCACCAAAATTGTGCCGTCTCCGCTCGTTGCGATCAGCGTGCTTGCCGCTGGTGCTATTTACTTCGACTGGTCGCTTCCAACTGTCGGCGATATGGGCGAACTGCCCAACGCTCTGCCTGGATTTGCCTTACCTGAAATCCCATACACGTGGGAAACGCTGAGCATCATCTTCCCGTTCTCGCTCACGTTGGCATTTGTTGGTCTTCTTGAGTCACTTCTCACGGCGCAGTTGCTTGACGACATGACCGACACTAACTCTGACAAAAACCAGGAGTCACGAGGTCAGGGCATTGGCAACGTCCTTACAGGTTTTTTCGGTGGCATGGCCGGATGCGCCATGATCGGCCAATCGATGATCAACCATCGTTCGGGAGGCCGGACCCGATTGTCGACGCTTGCGTCCGGTGTCTTCCTACTCCTCCTAATCATGGCGCTCGGCGACTTCGTGGCGCAGATCCCGATGGCAGCGCTCGTGGCAGTAATGATCATGGTCGCAATCAGCACGTTCAACTGGAAAAGCATCATGCCAAAGACCACACAGTCGATGCCGAAGAGTGAGACCGCTGTGATGGCAGGCACCGTCATCGTCGTTGTTGTCACACACAATCTTGCCTACGGCGTTGCAGTCGGGGTGCTTTTGTCAGCAATCTTCTTCGTCCGCAAGGTGAGCCACGTCGTGTCGGTCACGAGCGTCCTCGATCCCGACAACCACGAGCGACTCTACGCGGTGAGTGGACAGCTGTTCTTCGCTTCGACCAACGACCTCGTGCACTCCTTTGACTACGACGCCGTCAAGGTGAAACGGGTAGAGATCGATTGCAGCGAGGCTCGGATTTGGGACACCTCAGCTGTCGTGGCACTCAACGCAGTGGTGGCAAAATTTGCCGAGCGCGGCATCGACGCGCATTTGATTGGCATGAACCGCCACGCCGCCGATCTCCACAAGCGCACCTCGACCCTCGTCTCCACCGACCACTGAGCGGCCGCAGGCCGCACCGCACGCCCCGATCCGGCTGAAGTCCTTATCGGCTGCGAGCCAACCTCAGCTGGTGACGCAGCGCCGGCACTTCGAGTTCGTATGGTGGGGTGCGTGATTGAGCGGCTCGTGCGTTGTTTGGTAGCTGCTTTCGGAGTTGGGCTGGTCGCGCTGGCCCCTTCGGTCGGCGCCGCACCGGTCCCTGAGCCGTCGAATGATGTGGAGACCGCCCGATCTGGGCTGCTTGACGTGCCGGTGGGGTGCGCTGCGCCTGACCCTGCTGATGTGGCGTTCATCGGTGCCGCCGTTGCGAAGGATTTTGAGAAGGTGCGTTACGAGATTTTGCAGCTCCGAGCGGGTTCCATCAGCGGGTATTCGATCGAGGGCCTCGTAGATGTGCTCTACCTCGACGATGCCAAGTTCATTAATCTTGACGAGAACTACCTCGTCGGAGCACGTTTTGATCTCGACCTAGGCGCGCTCCTTTCGACGATCCGGCCGGACGAGCCACTGTTTGGCGGCAACGATGTAGTCGGATTAGAAGACACCGATGTTGAGTGCCCTGTTATCGAGAACGCCGTGCGCACGGTGCATCCTGACGGCACAAGTGTTGACTCAGGGGTCCTCAGCCCACTCTTCGACAACAAACGGACGCTGTTCGCCACACTCGGCGTACCAACGGCCATTGCATTCGCTGTATTGATCGGATTGGTGTTACTACGCCAAGCTTGGCGCCATTTCATGAGGGGCGTTTTCGCTCTCGGCCGTGCCGCAGTGACTCCGGCGCCCGACCACGCCTCAATGCGCGTGCGCGAGCACCGCGACGGCGAAACGGCTTCGTGACAACAAACCGGGCTCCGATTTGATCTGTCGTGTGATCCTGACTTTCGCTAGCGCAGACAAACTCTGTGAGCGCTGGTGTGTACGTTCAATCCTGTGATCGAGTCAGTCGAGGCTACGTCTTATGGACGGTCGGCATCTGAGGCGTTGGCCGCAGCGGTCGCCCGGGCAAAGGACCTGGGTCCGCTCGCACCGGTCACAGTGATCGTGCCGAGCAACTTCGTGGGGTTGTCGGCTCGTCGACTGCTGGGGTCCGGGGCGCTGGCCGAAGGTTCGCAGTCCGGCATTGCCAACGTCTCGTTCGTCACACCATTTCGGATGGCCGAACTCGTTGCAGCCGACCTGCTGCTCGACACCGCGCCCATCACCAACCCTGTGTTGGGTGCAGCAGTGCGTCAGGTGCTCGCAGATGACCCAGACATTTACCGACCCGTCGCTGATCACCAAGCCACCGAGGCAGCGTTGGCCAGCTTGTTTGCCGAGCTATCGAACGTCGACGAGGCTGGGCTCGAGTCAATTGAGGACGAGGGCTCTACTGCAGCAGTCCTCTCCGTAAAGTTCTACCGGCAGATCGCTGCCAAGCTCGGCCGCTTTCACACCGAACACGATCTGGCCACGGCGGCTGCAGACCGCGCCGACCTAGGCGAGCGGCTGCAGCCATTCGGCCACGTCATCTGGTACCTGCCAGCACCAGTGACGTCGGCAATCGGTCGGTGTGTCGGTGAGGTGTTACGGGAGGCCGAATCGTCGTCGGTCATCGTCGGACTCACGGGCCACGACATCGCCGACAAAGCTGTGCTGGCATCAATGGGCGATGCTGGCGTTGACGTCGTGGGGTCGGTGGCCGACGCTCCACCGACTGGCGATGAGATCGTGTCGGTCACCGACGCACCTGAAGAAGTCCGGGAGGTCTGCCAGCGCATCATCGGTCTGGTTGCGACGGGGGTGCGACTCGACCGAATCGGAGTCTTTTTCCCGAGCCCTGATCCCTACGTACGGATAATTGAGCAGCAGTTTGCTGCCGCCGAGATCCCCGTAAATGGGCCCGATCCCCGCCGTCTCGCCGATTCGGTCGCTGGGCGCACGTTGCTTAGCGTGCTTGCGCTTCCAGACGTTCGATGGAGGCGCGACCGGGTCATGGCCGTGCTCAGCGGGGGGCCGATTCGCTTCGACGGCGACCAGGTCCATCCAGCTGACTGGGACAAATTGTCGCGGAAGGCTGGCGTCGTGATCGACTTCGCTGACTGGCGCCGCAAGATCGAGTATGCCGCGCAAGGGGTTGCCGAACGTATCGAACTGCTGGAAACAAGCGACGCGAGTGAGTCGGGAGCCTTCCAGTTGCGCAAGCTCCGCGATGAAATCGCTGATGGCGAGAAACTCCTGGCCTTTGTCGAGGAACTACACCGACAGGTGCTGGTGGTTGAAATGGCTCCGACGTGGCCGCAGAAGTGCGCGGCTACAACCCAGCTCCTGCATTCACTGCTCGGCACTGAGGGAACGCACTCCAACTGGCCCGAACACGACCAAGAGGCGTTCGGCCGCGTCGAGGAATCGCTTGCGCGGCTTGCGGCGCTCGACGGTATCGAGCCATCGCCCACACATGCTGTCTTCCAACGTGCACTCCGAACCGAACTCGACGTGGCACGCAGGCGACACGGTCGATTCGGCCACGGTGTGGTTTACGGCCCCATCGGCACTGCAATTGGCCTCGACCTCGACGCAGTCTTCGTGCTGGGTGCATCCGAGGGGTTGTTGCCAGTGCCTCGTCGAGACGATGCAATTCTTCCCGAGGCCGTGCGTCAAGCATCGCTCAATCAGCTCGAGCTAAAGGTCGAACGGATCCACCATCAGCATCGGGCCTTCCTTGGGGTCCTGGCATCTGCGCCGGCTGGACGTCGGACCATCACGTTCCCTCGTGGCGACCTGCGATCGAGCCGACACAGCTTGCCGTCCCGCTGGCTACTTGACACCGCATCGCAGCTCGCGGAGACGAAGGTGCATGCAACAGATTTCGACGAACTTGGCGCTGAGGTGGTCACCCACGTTGGCTCATTCGCATCGGGTATTCGTGGGGCGGGGCCCGCCGCGAGCATCGAGGTCCGTGATCTCGCTGCGCTCGGTAGTGCAGTCGGCCACACTCAGATGGCCGTCGAGCACGAGTTGGCTGCGCTTGTGGGCAATGGTTGGGGTGTTCAGCTGGCACGGGCGAGTAGCGATTTCACCGAGTACGACGGCAACCTTGGAGCACAGGTCGATGCGGAGGTGTTCTCGCTGCCGAGAATTGACGATCAAGCGTTCTCGCCCTCGCAGCTTCAGTCGTGGGCAACTTGTGGGTTCAAGTATTTCCTCAAGTACGTCCTAGAGATTGCGGACCGCGATGACCCTGAGCGCACCGACGAGCTCTCAGCGCTCGACCGAGGCTCGCTGATCCATATCGCGCTCGAAGAATTCATCCGTGGGGAACTCGACAGTCCGCCACGCCCCAATGAGCAGTGGTCCGAGGCGGCCCGCGCCCGCCTCCACAAGATTGTTGACGACGAGTGTGCCAAATACGAACAAGCGGGGCGTATCAGCCGATATGTCAACTGGCGAGTGCAGCAAGACGACCTACACGATCTGCTCGACAACTTCCTTGCTGCCGACAACGAGTTTCGGCGGAAGCACTCTGCCACGCCGCACCGTGTCGAGCTTGACTTCGGGGCAAATACGGGCCGCATCGTCCCCTTCACACTTCCCAACGGTGACTCGATCACCCTTCGGGGCAAAGTCGACCGGGTCGATCTCACCGCAGATGGGCGTGTGCTCGTCAGCGACTACAAGTCGGGCAACGGGGATAAATACAAGCAGCTGGAGGATGACCCGTTTATGGCGGGCACGACACTCCAACTCGGAATGTACGCCGAAGCCGTAATCCAAGAGACAGGACGCCCCGACGCTGCGGCTCACTACTGGTGCGTCGAGAAGGGGCGCGGTGATCAGCGCGTCGGGTACACTTGGACGACCGAACTGCGGGCTCGCTTCTATGACCTCCTCGCGGCAATCACAAGCGGCATCGGTGCCGGCGTGTTCGCTGCGCAACCCGGGGAGTGGGATACGTGGCAGCAGACCAACGACAACTGCGGCCACTGCTACTTCGACAGTGTGTGCGTGCGTGATCGCCGGGACCACGAAAACGCCAAGGCCGAAGCCCCCGCACTTGCGGTGCGCGTGGCGCTGAGTCCGCCCGCTGTTGAGTCAGCTGAGCAAGTCGGTGAGCGCTGATGGTGCAGGTGCTGAGTGATCAGAACGCTCGCGATCTCATCAGCTGGGAGGGGCTCGATCAAACACTTTTCGTCGAGGCCGGGGCTGGAACCGGCAAGACCACGCAATTGGTCACCCGCATCGTCAATACCGTTCTTCACCGTGATGTTTCGCTGTCCGCGATCGCAGCGATCACCTTCACCGAGGCAGCTGCAAGCGAATTACAAACCCGCATCCGCGTCGAGTTCGAAAAGCAAACACTCGCTGATGACCCCATACATCGCCAGCGAGCCGAGCAGGCGATCAGGGACGCAGACCTCGCCGCAATTTCCACAGTGCACGGATTCGCCGTCCGCATTCTTACGGAGTTCTCCGTACTTGCAGGCCTCCCACCTCGAGTCAGCGTGCTCGATGAAGTGGCCTCGCAGCTTGAACATGAACGGCGGTGGGAACAATTCGTCGACATCCTGAACACCGAACCTCAATTCAACGAACTAATGTACCGGGCGGCAATTATCGAGGTGCCGCTCACACCCCGCTACCGCGGACAGGCGTCATTCAAGGACGTTGCCGGCCAGTTCGCACAGAACTGGGATCGCCTTACTGGCCTCGTCGATACACCTGCAACCGGGGAGCTGCCGCCGATTGATTTCAGCTCGTTCGATCGGGCGGTCAGCGCTCTTTGCGCCGCGGCCGGCTCTTGCGTCGACCCAAGCGACAAGTTATACGAGCATCTGCAGGAGATCATTCCCAAGATGCGCGAGGCTTGTGCCATCACCGACCCGCACCGGAAGGTTCGCCGCTTTCAGGTGCTGCATAAGGCGGGACGAAACGATCCCAAGCAAAAGAGTCGGCGCATTGTTTGGAGTCGGACCAATGGGGGCGCAAAAGGAAAATGGTCTGTCGACCCCAATGAAGTCAAGGATCAAATTGACGACGTCAGCGACGCTTTGAGCGCAGTGCTCGACGCAGTGAGCAGGGGGGTCCTCGATCAACTGATGCGGCTCACCGCAACCGAGGTGGTTAACGCAGCGTTGGAACGGAAACAGAACGGTGGGCTTGAGTTCCATGACTTACTCGTGCTTGCGCGGCAGGTGTTGCGCGACAAGTCCGACGTGAGACAGGCACTCCACAACCGCTTCCGGCACGTCCTCCTGGACGAATTTCAAGACACCGATCCGATCCAGGTTGAACTGGCTTTACTCATCGCCGCAGATCCGAACAACAAGCTGCCCGACCGTTGGCAAGATCACGTCGTCGAAGGCGGGCGGCTCTTCTTTGTCGGCGACCCGAAGCAGTCGATTTATCGGTTCCGGCGTGCCGACATCGGGCTGTTCCTCGAAGCGCGTGACACGTTCAGCGCCACAGAAGCCGGCGCAGTGCGCCTCGATACCAACTTCCGGACGGTGCCGCCGATCATCGCCTGGGTCAACGGTCTGTTCAGCGCAGCGATGCCTGAAGAAGTCGCCGCAGCCCAGCCTCGCTACGAACCGCTTCATGCCGGCCGCGAGATGACATCAAGCGCCGATCATCGACCACTGGTGCTTGGCGGCGAACATCCCGACCCTGACGTCAAGGCCGGTCCGTTGCGCATCGCAGAAGCAGCGGACGTCGCTGCCATCGTCGGCAAGATTGTCGCAAGGCCCGAACGGTGGCCGGTCGAAGACGAACGAACCAAACAGTGGAGGCCGGCCCGACTCAGCGACATCACCATCTTGATTCCCACCCGGACGTCGCTGCCGTTCCTACGTGACGCGCTCGGCGAGTACGAAATCCCATATCGGCTTGCAACCGGCACGCTGGTGTACGACACGCAGGAGGTTCGCGACCTCTTGGCAGTAATGCGTGCGGTCGATGATCCGGGTGACACGTTAAGCCTTATCGCAGCGCTCCGATCCCCGCTGTACGGCTGCTCTGATGTCGACCTATTCGTGTACCACCAGGCTAACAAGCGGTGGAGTCTCCGCAACGCCACACCTAACGGCCTCAACGATGATCATCCTGTCGTTGCGGCCCTGGCTCATATGCGCTCGCTTTGGGAGCAGCGTTGGTGGCTGAGTCCGGCGACGCTGCTCGAACGAATCGTCCGCGAGCGCCATGGCTTTTTGCTCGGCTATGGCACCCAACGCCCGACCGAAGTGTGGCGACGGCTGCGGTTCATCATCGACCAGGCTCGGGCTTTCGAGGAAACAAACGGGGGTGGGCTGCGTTCGTTCCTCGACTGGGCTGAACTGCAAAGTGCAGAGGGTTCGGGGGTCCACGAGCCAATGCTGCCCGAGACGGATGACGATGCAGTCCAAATCCTTACCGTTCATGGCTCAAAAGGCCTCGAATTTCCCATCACGATCCTGTCCGGAATGACCGGAAAGGCGCGCGGCAAGGCGAGCGGTGTCAAAGTGCTGTGGAGCGAGACCGGTCAGCCTGAGGTCAAGCTTCGTACTGGCGTCGCCACACCCGAGCACACCGCACGAGCCGATATTGAAGAAGAGATGGAAACTCACGAAAAGCTGCGCCTGCTGTACGTCGCAGCAACGCGTGCTCGCGACCATCTCATCGTGTCCGGTCATCACAAGGTCGCCAAACAGTGTGACGAGACGTATGCGGGCCGCCTAGCGATGTTTGCTACCGAGCGTCCGGACCTGAGCCGCCGATTCGATCCTCTCGACGACGTCTCTCCCGAAGAGTTGACGCACGACGAACCTCAATGCGCCGTCGTCCCGTCTCAGTCGCATGTAGTGCAACCGTTGATCAGACCAGTCGATCAAGTGGTGGCCGACCGCGAAAACTGGATTGCTGAGCGGCGGGCACTGCTCGCACCGCATGAAACGCCGGCTGCATACTCCGCCACAGCGATCGCCCGGGCAGTCGATAGCTCGGTGCCCGACACAGACACTGATCAATTGCCCGCCGAGTCTGACGTCAGCCCGACCATTGCCCGGAAGAAGGGCCGAGCTGGCTCAGCAATCGGCAGCGCAGTGCACGCCACGCTTGAACATATCGATTTCGACAATCCAGCAGATCTTGATCCGCTCATCGCCCGACAATGCCAACTGCACGCAATTCCTGACATCACCGGCACTGTGACTGCGCTCGTTCGTTCAGCGCTGAATTCAGCGGCATGTGACCTGGCCCGGCGACACGAGTCGTTCCGCGAACTCTACGTGGCTGCCCCAATAGGGCACGTAATGATTGAGGGGTACATCGATTTGTTGGTGCAGACCCCAGACGGCCTTGTCATCGTCGACTGGAAGACTGATAGTGCATCGTCACCAAAGGAGATCAATGCCAAGCTCGCCGCCTATGAACTTCAGGGTGCGACCTATGCCGTCGCTCTAGAAGAAAGCACGGGTATCGACGTAGTCGAATGTCGCTTCGTGTTCTGCAAAGCGCACGGTGCGATCGAGCGATCGGTCGTCGACTTGACTGCAGCGAAGCAACGTGTGCGCGACGCCTTGGCTGCGGGCCTCGCTGTTGGCAGCCATTTTCAGTCCGTCGAACGGACTGGTCGCGACCAGGTAGGCAGTCCTGGGTTTGGGTCAACGCCAACCGACACAACCTCGCAGCCCAGCTTCTTCAATGATTGACGCGCGGCCGACTCGATCTTGTCGCTTGAGCTGAGCACAATGACTGCACCGCCCGAACCGGTGTAGTTGGCGGAGGCGCCAGCAGATCGCGCCGCCCTGACCATCGCCAGGTGGTCAGGGACGAGATCGATCATGCTCGCCCGAAGATCATGCGTCGCATCCATTGACTCGCCAAGCAACTTTGCGTCACCCGCAGCGAATGCGTTCCCAGCTGCAATCGCACGTATGCGCAGTTGCGCCATTGCGGCGTGCACCATTTGATCGCCGCCATCGAAACGTCGCCGAAGGTCGCCGTGCACCACCTGGCTCGGCTCCGACCATTCGTGACGATGAGCGACGAGCAAACGAAAGTTGGCGCCAGGTTTAAGCCCTGCTGTACTGCCGCCGTTCTCGCCAGGGGTCGACTCGCCGCCCGCATCGAACGGAGCATTGAAGAGCATCAAGACCGGTTGTCCGTGCACTTGAACCAGACGATCCTGCATGCCCGCAGTGATCCCCAACCACTGCGTTTCGACGCTCAACGCCATCGACGCGAGCGCAAGAAAGTTGGGCAACGGGTAGTTGGCCGACGTGTACAGGGCGCGCAGGACTCCGATCACGATCGCGCTCGATCCGGCTAAGCCGACTGACACGGGAATGCTTGAGGAAACTTCAATCGCACACGGTTGGAGTCTGGCGTTCGTCGTCTGGAGAAAGTAGGCGACCGTGGCGAGGATGAGGGCGTGCGGATCGTCGGAATGCAGATGTGATCCTGCTGCACGAACCTCATCTAGGCGCGTGAATATCCGATGGCCCGAGAGTTCGTCGCTAATCGAGAACTGCGCCGCTTTGCGCAGTATCACGGTTGCGCCGTACGCATCCACGGGAATTGCGAGTACCGCGCCGGCGTACCCATCGGACGGGTTTCCAGCGAGCGCAGCGCGGGCCTGGACCTGCGCGACGATCGGAGCGTCGTCGGCTACGTCATCCACGTGTCGGTTGTAGCACGTCGCCCCCGTCGAGGATATGAACATCCGGCGGGCACCGATAACCACTTCGTCAACCTAAGCAGCACGGCGATGTAGCCCTTTCGCGACGATTCGCTGTTGTGGCGGCACTATCCGGATGACGAGGTGTACTTTCATCGGAAGGGAACTGTCTTCGCTGGAGTCATGACGAACTGGCTTGCACACGACCAACAGCGGTGAACCGATGACGTTGCCCTGCTCAGGGTCTGGTTCCCGCCCGTCGAACCGGGCGCTCCGACGCCGGCGCAGATACCGATTGCGTGCCACCGGTGCCCGAGTTGCTCGCCTGTTTCGAGCTGATTGGTCCTGTATCGGCCGTGCACAATCCTGCTGAGCCGCACTCATGTCTCAACTGCGCACCTCGCAGCCGGACCGGCAAGGACTGGGGTTGGGCAGGCACCTTACGGCAACCGTGTTTGAACGGGCCGATTTAACGGGCCTCCCGTGCTATCTCGCGACCGGGCGCCCGGATTTCGTTGTTCACCCCCATCACCACGGCATAGAGGTGCGCAGCGAGTGGAACGTTGACCTCAACGCCACGCAGGGAGAAATCGGCCTCACATATGGGGCATGAACTGCGTAGCCAGGGCGAGCCTTGGAGCAGTCGCATTTTTTTGAAAATGTCGGCCGATACCCACCCGGCGACGCTAATTCGACATATCTCTACCGGATCGGGCGCAACACTGAAATGTGCGGGCAAATGCGCTCAGCGCTTGTCATTCGTCACTTTCGAAAGGCTGTCGATGGTCAGGCGAAGGCGGCTTGGGCGCGGGCTCGGAGGTCGCTCACGGCGTGTTCAAGACCCTCCGGATCGCTGTAAAGCGCACTACCGGCGATGAGGACGTTGGCCCCAGCAGCAGCGGCCCCAGCGATGGTCTTGGGGCCAATCCCGCCATCGACCTCGAGCCCGATTTCATCGCCGCGTCCAGATTCATCGAGCATTTTACGGACCTCGGCAATCTTCGGCTCCATCGTCGAGATGTACGCCTGGCCACCGAATCCTGGGTTAACGGTCATGACGAGAACGAGATCGACGAGATCGAGCACATGCTCAATGGCCGATGCCGGCGTAGCGGGATTCAACGCTACTGCTGCGTCTGCGCCTAGCTCGTTGATATTGGCGAGGGTGCGATGCAGGTGAGTGCAGGCTTCAGCGTGGACGATGAGCCGTGAGCAGCCAGCATCGATGTAGTCCTTGGCCATAACATCGGGGGTGTACACCATCATGTGTGCCTCAAATGGCACTGAGCAGTGCTGGCGGGCGGACTTGATGACGTCGGGACCAAAAGTGAGGTTCGGTACGAACTGGCCGTCCATGATGTCCCACTGGATGAGGTCGACGCCGGCTGCCTCTAGTTCGGCAACTTCTTCGCCGAGCCTGGAGAAGTCGGCGGGCAGAACGGATGGGACGATCTGAATCGGGCGGGCCACAGAGACAAAACTAGCGGGGCGCAAGCCGTCGTCTGGAATTTCAGCCACCCCTCCAAATACGTTTCCTCGTGATGCTGAAGGGGAAACCGATTGGTCAGTCGTAGCTGGAGTTGACGTCGTTCCATTCTTGGTCGTCTGAATCCCAGAGGTCGTTGCGGTGGTCGACCTTGGTCTTCCAAGTCTCCGCCTCCGACTTACTGGCATACGGACCAAGCGTGTGGTCCGCCGGGCCGCGGTTGTCCGCGCGCACGGCAATCTGCTTGTCGAGGTCCCAGTACCAGTCGGTGTCGTTGGTTTCAACGAAGCGTTCGTTCGGTGATGCTGACATGCGGGCATCCTTTCATGGTCTGGTTCTGATGGACATCGTCCTACGCTGATCTAATGAACTTAACCGTACGCCCAGATCGCCTCGTCGCAGGCGGTGATGCGATCGCGCGCGACGCTGACGGGCGCGTCGTGTTTGTTCGCGGTGCTCTTCCAGGCGAAGAGGTGGAGGTCACGATTGAGTCGGAGAAAAAAGACTTTGCCCGCGGTACTGTCGGTGAGGTTCTCGAAGCGTCCCCCGACCGCATTGAGCCGCAGTGCTACCACCGCCGAGCTGGGTGCGGAGGGTGCGGTTGGATGCACATCGAGCCCCTCGCTCAACTCGAAGCGAAAACCGAAATCGTCCGCGAGTCCCTCCGTCGCATCGGCCGCCTCGACCCGGAACGGGTAGACGGCCTTGTAGACATGGGTAACGCGGTGAATCCATTCCGGTATCGCACGACGATTCGAGTCGTCGGCGGACCGGACGGAGGCCTCGGGTTTCGTGAGGAGGGCACCAACAAGATTTTACCTATCAACAGCTGTGACCTCGCCGACCCAGAACTTTCCGACCTGCTGCCTCAGCTGACCATTGCGCCCGGGGTCGAGGTGACGCTCAGAACGTCGATTTCCACTGGTGTCGTGACTGCGCGTTGGGCCAAACCAAAGGGGAGGTCGGGAACCGGATTAGTCAGCGGCATCCCTGAAGAGGTCCACATCGGTGACCGAGCGTTCCTGACCGAGAATGTCGATGGGCGCGAGTTGCGCGTCTCGGCAGGTTCATTTTTTCAGTCAGGCGTCGAAGCAGCCGAACTGCTGATTGATGCTGTGCGGCGTGCCGCGCCCGAACTTGCAACCGCACGCCACGCGGTTGATGCGTACGGCGGCGTGGGACTGTTCGCCGCAACGGTGATGGCCGACGTGGCCAAAGTGACCTTGATCGAGTCGTCAAAATCATCCTGTTTTGACGCCGAGCACAATCTGTCCGGGCGCGACGTGAACGTGGTTCGAGGCGAGGTCGGAAACTGGGTTGCGTCCGAGGGCGCCAAGATCGACCTCATCGTTGCAGACCCTGCGCGCCCGGGGCTTGGCAAGCCTGGCGTAAACGCGCTGGTCGCTGCATCGCCTGCACCGATCATCCTTGTCAGCTGTGACCCCGTGTCGCTGGCTCGCGACACGACCCTGCTCGCTGCAGCGGGCTACCAGCCCGAACTCGTCGAAGTCCTCGACCTGTTCCCGCAGACGCATCACGTCGAGACGGTCACAAGGTTTACGCACTCGTGATCATGCAACCCTTGCCCTCACCGGAAGATTCTTTGAATTCGGGTCATCCCGATTCGTCTGAGCTCCGTAGACCTACTGTGAAGCAGGAATACACCGAGGCCTCGGACGCA
>Ga0213869_10000282_pt1 | contig 42540 bp, 30 predicted proteins | sample PICome_10_FD_160083 | JGI IMG/M metagenome (GOLD analysis project Ga0213869, IMG submission 160083) | Coastal seawater microbial communities near Pivers Island, North Carolina, United States - PICO132 | ecosystem: Environmental > Aquatic > Marine > Coastal | place: USA: North Carolina...
AAGAGCGGTAAAAAAAATTAATCTTATTATGAAAAAGATATTTTTCAGTTTTATTCTTATTGTTCTGTATATCAGTCAACCATTAGGTGCTCAACACCTATTGCACACTGATGGAATAGCCATAGTAAATCAAAATCAGGATACCATTATTTTTAGAGGTATGGGATTGGGGGGCTGGATGGTTCAGGAAGGCTACATGATGCAGACTGCAAGTTTTGCGTCTCCTCAGCATAAAATACGCGATACGATAGAGGATCTGATTGGAGTGACAAACACTGAACTATTTTATCAAAAATGGAGAGAGAACCATGTAAGAAAAATTGATATCGATTCAATGAAAAGTTGGGGATTTAATATGATACGTCTTCCTATGCATTATAACCTATATACGCTTCCAATTGAAGATGAACCTGTTTCAGGTCAAAATACATGGTTGAATACTGGTTTTGAAATGACGGACTCCCTGCTCTCATGGTGCCAGCAAAATGAAATGTATCTCATTTTAGACCTTCATGCTGCTCCAGGTGGCCAGGGGTATGATCAAGCTATCTCCGATTACGATCCATCTAAACCTTCCCTATGGGAGAGTGTTGCAAATAGACAAAAAGCCGCTTCCTTATGGAGAAAGCTTGCGGACCGTTATAAAAATGAGCAATGGATTGGTGGATATGACTTACTAAATGAACCAAACTGGAACTTACCAGGAGGAGCTGCTTTAAGAGCATTTTATGATATGGTCACCGATAGCATAAGATCCGTTGACACCACTCATATTATATACATTGAAGGCAATTGGTTTGCTAATACATTTGATGGACTAACACCCCCTTGGGATAGCAATTTAGTATACTCACCCCACAAATATTGGTCCCCGGTATTCAATATATCAGATATTCAATATGGTCTTGATTTACGTGACAATTTCAATGTCCCAATTTGGTTCGGAGAAACTGGAGAAAACTCCAACGCATGGTATACTGATCTAATTAGGTTATTTGAAACCAACGGAGTGGGCTGGGCATGGTGGCCAGAGAAAAAACTCGAGACAATCAACGCCCCTCTCTCCTATCTAAAAAACTCTGGTTACCAGGATTTACTTTATTATTGGAGTGGAGCAACTAACACTCCGCCAACTGCAGCAGTTGCAACGAATTCTTTAATGCAATTGGCAGAAAACCTAAAGCTTGAGAATTGTGTTTACAATCGAGGCGTCATTGATGCGATGTTTAGGCAAGTATACAGTGATGAGACTCTACCATGGACCTATCAGACTATCCCAGGCGTCATTTATGCCTCAGAATATGATTTAGGTACCATTAATAATGCCTATTATGATACCGAATCTTATCAATTAAACCCCCCACCTGCATGGAATTCAGGTTGGATTTATCGAAATGATGGTGTCGATATTCAAGAAAATTCAGACACCATGAACAATAATGGATATAAAGTGGGATTTGTAGATACTGATGATTGGATGCAATATGAAGTTGATGTGCAAAATGATTCTGTCTATGATATTCATGTAAGAGTTACTTGCAATGGCTCTACTGGTGGTAATTTCCATTTTGAGGCCAATGGCGTAAGAGTCTCCCCTTCTTATTACACTCCAAACACAGGAAGTTGGACCTCATGGGGGTCGAGAGTCGTTCCTAATGTTATAATGCAAAAAGAAGATACGAAACTGCGTATGGTCGCAGATGGTGGGGGATTTAATGTGAGTAGTTTTGAATTTATACCCGTTGGCCCAACAACGAATCTTGACTATGAATTTGTTGATGGGTACATTGATATACCAAATAGAATAACGATACAACTAAATAAATCTATTCTACCCGTCCAAGGTTCTGGAGCCAATGGTTTTGTTGTCACATCAAACGGAGTAACCCAAACAATAGTTGGGATAGAAAGTGACTCGAACCAATCAAGATTATTGCATATTGATTTAGCCTCAGGATATAAATTTACAGACCTCATCAAAGTTAGTTTCGGTGGAAATATCCTGGCGAAAGATGGTACTTCACTTCAACCTTTTACTCTTGAAATTATTGAGAATTTACTTCCAAGTGTCCATCTAATACCAGGGCGAGTTGAAGCTGAAGATTACTTGAACGCTGTGGGTGTTTCTCTAGAGACATGCCAGGATATTACAGGTGGTCAGAATATTGGTTATTTGGACCCAGGAGACTATATCGATTACGAAGTACTTGTCTTAAATACAGGAATGCATAAAGCAGACTTTAGAACAGCGTCTGAAAGCGCTGGCGCTTTAGATGTTCAAGTTGTGGATTCGAATGGAACCATATTAAGCACTCTGCTCTCTGCTAGCTTTCCTGCTACTGGAGGATGGCAAAACTGGGAAACTTATTCTCATAACATACCCCTTACTGCAGGAGAACAAATACTAAGACTTTATATTACACAGTCTCCATTCAATGTGAATTGGATTGAATTTTGGAATGGAGGAATCCAGCTACAGGAAAATCAAATAGATCAAAATATAATTGCCTATCCTAATCCCTCTATAGATGGTTTTATCACACTAGAAATGAAACAGCAATTGAACATACATTCTCTAGAAGTAAAAAACTATTTGAATCAAGTTGTTCATAGTTCCATGCTCAATCAAGAAAAAGAATCTATCAACTTGAGTTATTTACCGAAAGGACTTTATCTTATGGAGTTCCAGAGTGATTCAGGTGAACCTATTGAAATGATAAAAATCCAACTACAATAAAAAAGGCCCCAACTGGGGCCTTTTTGCGGTGAGAGCGGGATTCGAACCCGCGGTACGGTTGCCCGTACGCCAGTTTAGCAAACTGGTGGTTTAAGCCTCTCACCCATCTCACCTTTACTTCCTGACAGCAGAATCATAATCGATTTGTTTCGATAATATTTATAAAAACACGACATCTTTTATGCCCCACCAGGGTCGGCAAATATAAACTTAGCTCAGCAATTAAGCTTAAATAAAATTCAAAAATTTTATGAATGTTTTAACTAGTGAACAACCCCGATTCACAGAAATTCAATCATTAACGATTGTATCACAAAAGAAGTACTTTTTATATCACTTCAACTGGTATACATAGATTCATAGATCGAACTCTATATTAGCGATAATAATACAACCCCCCTTGATATAATGAAAGAAGTCGTTATCGTGAGCACCGCAAGAACTCCCATTGGAAGTTTTAATGGTGCTCTAAGTAGTGTTAGTGCTACTAAACTTGGAAGTATAGCTATTAAAGGAGCTTTAGATAAAATCCATTTAGAACCTAGCCAAATTGAAGAAGTTTATATGGGTTGTGTGCTTCAAGCTAATCTAGGAATGAATCCTGCCAGACAGTCAGCATTAGAAGCTGGCCTATCCAATAAAGTTCCATGTACAACGGTTAACAAGGTCTGTGCATCAGGGATGAAATCTATCGCTCTAGCAGCGCAATCAATAAGGTTGGGAGAAACAGATATTGCTGTGGCTGGAGGTATGGAAAACATGAGTCAGGTTCCACATTATATTCCAGGAAGTAGATCTGGGTTTAAATTCGGAAATACAAACCTTGTAGATGGAATCATAAAAGATGGATTATTAAATGTCTATGATCAAAATGTCATGGGCGTTTTAGCGGATCATTGCGCCAACAAATATGAATTTTCTCGAGACGACCAAGACAAATATGCTCTTCAGAGCTACAGTAGAAGTTCCGAAGCCTGGGAAAAAGGGAAATTTGATGAAGAAGTCATTCCTGTAGAAATAAAAGACCGACGTGGCAACATCACCATTGTAAATAAAGATGAAGAATTTGGAAACATTAACACGGAAAAAGTTTCTAAACTCAGACCAGCATTCACCAAAGATGGAACAGTAACCGCTGCAAATGCCTCAACGCTAAATGATGGTGCAGCAGCTCTAGTATTAATGTCTTTAGAAAAAGCATTGGAATTAAATTTAAAACCAATTGCAAAATTATTATCAAGTGCAGACTCCTCTCATGAACCAGAGTGGTTCACAACTGCTCCTTCAAAAGCAGTTCCTAAAGCAATCAAATCAGCCGGATTAAATCTTAAAGAAATAGATTTTTTTGAATTAAATGAGGCTTTTTCTGTGGTTGGATTGGTAAACATGAAACTTTTGGGCATCAATTCAGATATGACCAATATAAATGGTGGAGCCGTTTCTCTTGGGCATCCACTAGGATGCAGCGGAGCTAGAATAGTTGTTACTCTTCTAAGTGTTCTAAAACAGAACAATGGCAAATATGGAGCTGCAGGGGTATGTAATGGAGGTGGTGGAGCTTCGGCAATGGTTTTAGAAAAACTTTGATGAAATGGTAACGAGTTACGGATTTTCGTTATTTAGTATTTTGGCTCTTCGTCATGAACCCACCCATAAAGGGGAAATGGTAAATCAAGCTCTTTTTGGAGAACCCTTTGAGATCATAGACGAATATGAAGAATGGAGTAAGATTCGATTAGCACATGATGGCTACATCGGTTGGGTTTTAACCCAACAAATTCAAAAGATAACCTCTGATGAGTACCGTCAATTAATTGACACTCCGCAGCATTTGGTGAGCGACACATTAGATCTCTTAGAACACCATTCGCCAAGTAAAACTAGAACGGTAGTAGCGGGTTCTCAATTACCTTTTTACAATACTAAGGAAAAAACAATTAAAGTAGGAATCCAAACATTTACTTTTAGTGGTAGAACATCTTTGCGAAAACGAACCCGCAAAGAATTATTAATGAATGCCTACTTGTATTCAAATGCCCCGTATCTATGGGGAGGGAGAAGTGCTTTTGGCATTGATTGTAGCGGACTTACTCAGATGGCTTATCTATTAACTGGAATGTCCCTTCTTAGGGATGCCAGCCAACAAGCGACTCAAGGAAAGACTATAGATTTTTTGGAAGAAGCTGAGGCCGGTGATTTGCTTTTTTTTGACAATGAAGAAGGAGTTATCACGCATGTAGGAATCTATGTAAGAGAAAATCGTATTCTTCATGCCAGTGGAAGTGTGCGTATAGATGGCATTGATCAAACTGGTATTTATAATTCCGAGCAGGGAAAACATACCCATAAGTTGCGTCTTATTAAAAATTATTTTGACTAATCCCTAGACCTCTTATTTTTTACCGATTTCTAAAAGGCTATCCGAAACGAATTTTAACCTCTCACTATTTTGTCGCATTCGTATGGACTCAATACGCCATACATCTCTCTCAATATTTGTTTTTTTCAATCGAGGAACCAAAGAATCTAATTCAAACTTAAAAGCATCTAGGATTATTTTCATTGAGTCAATTTGAAAAATCAATTCTTTTGTCCCCTTCTCTGTAAGTGTTAGCCTATTTTCAAGAGAATCATTATCTACATTGAGTAAGTTCAATCTTGTGGATGATTTCAAACTATCTCTTTGTAAATTCAATATATGCGTCTGTTCTAATATCAAATGCTTCTTTGGCACCAGACAAGAGGGTAAACTAGATAATAAAATAAAAATAAGAACATTACGCATAGTGCAAAGATATGTAGGTCAAACTTACTGCGCAGTTGTATCTTGTGCATATGCCAATAATTGATGTTAGAAGCCCGGGTGAATTTGCCAAAGGTCATGCGACTGGCGCAATCTCGATTCCTTTATTTTCTGATCAAGAGAGAGCAGATATTGGCACGATATACAAGAAAAAAGGATCAGAAAAGGCCATTAGGTTAGGGCTTGAATATGTAGGACCCAAAATGTCTAAAATTGTTGATGACGTTGATAAGGTATCCAAAATTAGTCCAATAGAACTTTATTGCTGGAGGGGTGGGATGCGCAGTAAATCCGTAGAATGGTTATTAAATACTGCAGGATATGAAGTTTATAGATGGGAAGGTGGTTATAAAGCATACAGACAAAAAGTTCTCGATATATGGGGTTTAGAACGATCATATATAATCCTCAGTGGACTAACCGGAAGTGCAAAGACTGAAATATTGCGAGAAATGATAATTCTTGGTGCTCCCGTAATCGATTTAGAAGGCCAAGCAAATCATAAAGGTTCAGCTTTTGGACATATCGGTGAAATATCACAACCTACAGTAGAACAATTTGAGAATGACACCTCTATTCAATTTGAAAATTTAAAAAAAGAAAAAAGGATATGGCTAGAAGACGAATCGCGTTCAATCGGCCGTATTTGGCTACAAAACAGCTTTTTTGATATAAAAAAAAGAGCTCCAATTGTTTTAATAGAGAGAAGCAGACAAGAAAGGATTGAACATCTTGTTTCTCTTTACGGCAAGGCAGATCCAATGGAATTAGAATCTGGTTTTTATAAAATAGCAAAAAGGTTAGGTCATGAAAATGCTAAAAAAGCAGCAGAACACATAGCTGTCGGAGATCTTGACTTAGCTGCTGATTTAGCACTTGCATATTATGATAAAACATATAATCAAAGCATTATGAAAAAACAAAGCCAGGTGATAATCAAAATTGACATTACAGGTTGCAGCAACTCCGAAGCAGCAATAAAAATAATTGATCAAACTAAAAAATTATGAGTGATAATAGTATTAAACTAACATCTTTCAATCCTGGTTCTGGATGCGGTTGTAAAATTGAACCGAGTAAACTTCATGAAGTATTAAAATCGTCTAACTTCGACCCAAACCAATCATTTGATAAATTAATTGTTGGACATGATCAAAATGATGATGCGGCTGTTTTAGATATTGGAAATGGACAAGCCTTAGTTCACTCTACAGACTTCTTTACACCTATTGTAGATAATCCTTTTGATTTTGGAAATATTGCTGGTTCTAATGCAATAAGTGATATTTATGCCATGGGGGCTTCACCTGACATGGCTCTAGCAATTTTAGGTTGGCCAATAGATAAATTCGGATCCAAAATGGCTGGAGAGGTTTTGGCTGGAGCGAGAGAATCATGTAAAAAAGCTGGGATACCATTGGCGGGGGGTCATAGCATAGATATCCCCCAACCTATTTTTGGTTTAAGTGTAACAGGCAGAGTAGGAATTGGAGAATTGAAAAAGAATAATGGTGCAAGACCTGGAGATTTATTATATCTCACAAAGCCTCTAGGAATCGGCTTGATTGCTACTGCAATGAAAAAGGAATTGGCTAATGATGATGATACGAAATGGGCACTAGAAACAATGAAAAAGCTCAATTTTGAGGGTGCAGAACTGTCAGGAATTAATGGTGTTAATGCAATGACCGATATTACTGGTTTTGGTTTAGCTGGCCACCTGCATGAAATGATGAAAGCCTCTAATTGTAGTGCGCTTATTGACTATGATAGTATTCCAAAATATAATTACCCAAGATTAAAAGAACTATATTCTCTTAATTGCATGCCAACGGGAACTACAAAAAATTATATAGCATACCATAAAGAAATATCAAAAGTTAATGGTGAAGAACTTTTCGTTCTATTTGATCCCCAAACCAGTGGAGGATTATTAATTTCTGTTGATCCAAAAGATAAATCAAAAACTGAAACTATTCTTAAAAAATACGGTCCCATAAATTGTATTGGAACTGTTAAAGATCAAGATGAAATATTAATTAGTTTAATCTAAACCAATGATAACTGCAGAAACCAAATATTTAGGAAAACTGAGATGTAGTAACGTTCATTTGAGAAGCGGGGCAGAACTTATTACTGATGCGCCAATAGATAATAAAGGCATGGGTTCATCATATTCACCAACAGATCTATGCGCTTTAAGTTTGACAACTTGTATCATTACCACAATCGCAATTTATGCTGAATTTAAAAAAATAAAAGTCATCTCAATAGAAGGTGCCACAACAAAGAAAATGGCCAATACTCCTCCCAGAAGAATTGATTCAATTGACGTAACCATCCATGTGAAACTCCCAATCACCTTTGAGGATAGAGTTAAAACCGGAATCGAGAGAGCTGCACATGCCTGCCCGGTTTCTAAATCACTACATCCTGAGATCAATCAAAATGTCGTGGTGAATTTTATTCAATAAATATTACCCTGCCAGCAGAATCTCCTGTCCTCAATACATCCGGAGCCGTTTTTCCATTAGACACTGCTTGGAATCTACCTATCTGTTTTTTGAATTCAATTTTATGGCCTTTCTTTTTTAACTTTCTTAATACCTTTTTGGTAAATGAGCCTTCCTCCAGATAAAGAACTTCAGGCCATGCTTGGGCATGTATTTTTTTACTATTCACCGACTCCTGGAGAGTCTGACCAAATCGACAGAACCTTCTAATCACCTGAAAAACATTTGTAATTATAGTACTTCCACCTGGTGTTCCCAAAACGACTTTTTGATCCCCCTTAACTAAAATCGTTGGCGTCATACTCGATAACATTCTTTTACCAGGTTTTATTGAATTCGCCTCAAAACCTATTAAACCAAATTGATTTGGGACTCCTGGAGAAATAGAGAAATCATCCATTTCATTATTCATGAAAAATCCAGCGACCCATCTCTTACTGCCATATGAGGCATTTAATGTAGTGGTTGCAGCAATCGAATTACCTTCCTTATCAAGAATACTGAAATGGGTGGTCTCTGACGATTCCTCGCCAAGAGGAACTGCTAAATTTGGGCTCTTCCCTGCTCTCTTTGGATCAATGTTTATAAACCTCTTATCTAGGTAGGAAGTGTCCAAAAGATCTGCTGTTCTCATATCCATATAATCTGGATCTCCTAGATATCTCGCTCTATCTTCATACACAATTCTAGTAAGCTCAGTAAAGTCATGATATGAAGCGACACTCTCAAGCTCTTGCATAGTATTTAAATCTCTTTCAGAACCATACAATAACTGCAATAGAGCTACTCCACCACTTGATGGTGGAGGCATAGTAATAACTTCCCAACCCCTATACTCCCCAATTATTGGTTCCCGCCACCTAATGAGATAAGATGCCATATCTGACATGGTAAAATAATTTTGTTCAACTAACTTTTTCGCAACTGGGCCAGAATAAAAATAATTAGGGCCATAATCGGCAATTCCTTTTAATGTTTCTGCTAATTCTGATTGAACAAGTCGTATTCCCTGCTCCCAAATAATATCTTTACAAAAAGGACCACAACCATTTGGATTTTGTAAAATAAAATAGGAAGAATTGTAATTCAGTTCTTCTGATAATTTTTCCGTTATGAAAAAACCAGTGTCTGCCAAAGTTATTGCTGGAGTTAATAGGTCTGACCAGGACAGATTACGAGATCCATAACGTAGATACAGATTCCACATTCCCATAACACTACCAGGCACTCCTGAAGCTGATTTAGATGTTAAGCTAGAGATATTATTGTTATTCTCATCTCTGACAAACATATCCTTTGAAGCAGATAACGGTGCGACTTCTCTGTAATCTAAGGTTGCTGCTTTAGCATTTGAAGTGTGAATTACTGCAAATCCTCCTCCGCCAATATTCCCAGCTCGAGGAAGCACAACAGCAAGTGAAAAATGAGCCGCTACAGCCGCATCATAAGCATTTCCTCCTTTTTTTAAAATAGACTCTACAACATCGACGGCGAGAGGATGAGCTGCAGCAACACTGGCACTCTGAGCAAGAAGATTCCCAATAAAAATAAAATATAATGATGTCAAAATAATGATTCTATTCATGGAAGGGCAGTTAATATCATTTGTAGAACTTTTGAGGAGCGACCTTCAATTTCAGGATATATTAATCTCACAAGATATACCCCTGTAACTGCTTTTGATGGAGACCAACATTCCTCGGGAAGGGCAATATGCACAAGGTTGCCCCAACGGTCATATATCTCATACCGAAGAGCCTTGCCGTAGCTGGAGTACAAACAAAATTCATCATTTAAACCGTCATCATTTGGAGTAAAAGCATTAGGGGCCCAAATCAAATCTCTACCTGCACAGAAGTAGGGCAACGAAAGGTCTATCGTATCTTGATTTCCGCAGAGATCGATAACTTCAATTTTTGAGTTGTAGACCCCATCAAATGGAAAGGATATTGTAGCAGAATCAACACTAATATCATTTCCTTCAATCACAAAGGGAGTAAAGGAAATGATATCTTTCAGAATTATCGTCACATCCGGACAATCATATATGAGTTCATATTTAGGATGAGGGTTGATTTTAACTTCCACTGATTCATATGTAACACAATTATCCATATCAAATATTTCTAAAACGTATATGCCTGGTTCAGGAATATAATATTCCCATAGCCCAGTTGATGCATTAAAATTACCAGGCCCGCTATTTAATGGATCCGCACTTCTGTAAAAAATACTATCAATTGGAGGAGCAATTCCTGGAGGAGGGGGAAATGAGATTACATAAATAGAATCACAACTAAGAATTGTATCTGGTAAAATATCAGGAATTGGGTTTTTAGAGACAACCCAAACAGTATCGACAAAAGAACATGAGTCTGAAGTGGCAAATAAAATCAACGGAGCTGATTGTCCATATTCTATGGTTTGCGTAGTCTCTCCGGTACTCCAATTATATTGTTTCATGCCAAAAGGAGCCGTTATTGTAGCAGGACTTCCTGGGCATCCAAAAACTGTATCAGGCAGAAGGTCTGCACCTTCAGTATAAAAAGGCATTCTCATCAAAACAGAATCGATAGAGCCTGAAGCATCAATAGCCACGAGTTTTACCCATATATCGCCAGAAAAACCTAAAGCAGGAATAATATCAATTAGAGTGTCAAAAGGGTTTGGGTCAGAAACTGTTGCCTGTCCACTTATTATTTCAGTTTTAATGATCTCAACAGGTGGTAAACAAGTTTGCAAGCCAAAAAACCCTTTTAAAGGTCTTTTGCAACGAGCAGGAAAATTTAAAATACTTGACCCCACATCTAAATAGGGGTCGAGAATATCTAGTCCAGAATCAAAGCCAGAATAAAAACCACAGAGTCCCGTTGCAGTTCCAAGCCCAGCAATAACTTCTACGTGAAATTGATTACGACATGTCAAAGAGAAAGTATTCGTTACTGAGGCATCAGGAATATAGAAACTCGTGGTATTTTGGACCGTGGTTAAAATATGATTCTGACTTTTAAAATTGTATGATATAATTGGTAATCCATTATACTTCATAGATCCCACATCACTTGTTGGAACTAACACCAATAAATGGGTATTTAATCCTGTCATTCTTGAAGCATATACGGCACGAGAACCAGTGCAAGAAGCTGGAGGGACAAGAGACAAACCTAATTCTGGAGCAGATTGATTAGAGCCAGTAGTTACATGAAAACAGTAAACGGGCTTATCCGTCCAGATTTCTGAAATCTGAACGACGGATCCAGGTCCACCTGGAAGAGTATATTCAAAAACTTCAGATTTATTTTTAGTGGCAGATAAAACACCGTTCGCCCAAATATTAGTGTTGTTGTCGGTAGGTATAATTACCAGGTAATCTAGAGTTGCTGGGGAAAGTCCCCTGGCGATAACATATTCCTTACCTACTAGCTCTTCGGGAACCAATTGATCAAAGCCACCATCTTGCTCAGGGCCACCTAAATTCTGTTTTACATGATTAGCACCTGTTGTTACTGAAATCGGCTTATTTGAAATAATTGCTGCTCCTGCAAACTGCTCATCTTCATCGAGAGTAATTGTATAAGATTCCCATTTATTTAGATTACAAGAGATAATATTATTTCCTAACTTATCTGTAATCCCTGGTGGCAAATTCACAGAGACTGTTGTATTGTTCTCTGTCGCAACAAAAGAAATAAAACCGAGTGCTGCTTCACCCGCCGGAGGAGCATTAACTATTTTCGTTTGATTTCCAGCTAAAAAACTCAATCCCAGAGCCCTTGTTCCTTTTGCAGAAATAAGATCTTGATTGTACTGGTGAACGACTCTTTGAGTAAGTACTATGTCACGATCACTTCTAATGAAGATTGCTGCTCGGTCAATAACTTGATTTCCAAGATTAACCGAAATCGCACCATAGGTGCTACCAAGTCCCTGGGCAGTAGTGTTTAGATATACCGTATTTGGGACCCCTTGGGATAAAACTAATTGATTAAAGTATGAACTGTCAGAATTGAAAATCGTAACAGTCGCATCTGGGAACGGAGTGCTTATAGTCAATTCTTGCGTTTGATTTGACCACTCAGGAATTGGAGCCAAATAAAATGCCGTATCCAATTGCGCCTGGATAGCAGATGTGTAGAAGAAAGCTAGTAAAATAAACGAATAACGCACCAACCTAAAGGTAATAAGAACTAGAACTATAAACTATATGACATTTATCGCATAGACTATCTCTATATCTCATCAAATAAATTAATTCTTGAGCTCAATTTATCTACTTTTTTATTTTTAAAATCAACTCCAAAAAATGAAGGTATAGATCTCGAGCAGTGCCTAGACCACAAACCATAACTATTAGAACCAGTACCCGCTAAAATTAATAAGTCTCCTTCTTCTAAATAAGGGAGATCAATATTTTTAACTAGATAATCACCTGCAAAACATAAAGGCCCGGCAATATCATGAATAACCGTATCCGTTGTTTTGGACTTAGCATTTGAGTCTAAAGCCTCAAATAATATACCCCTGGGTTTAACGTATGAATCCCTGAGAAGAAAATCAGCACCTATATGGATGTAAGTGATATATTTAGTGCCTTTAAGTATTGAATATTCTATCTTAGAAATTGCATAACCCGTATGAAAATAATTCCATTGCCCAAATTCTGTAATTAACTCAAATTCCCATAGTTCAGGGCACATACGTCTCAGGTTAGAGGTATACTCCTGCATTTTTGAAATTTCTCCGGGTATTAGTTTCTCTGGAATCAGCCCACCTCCAATATCCAGAGTTTTTATCCTACGCGAAGAGCCATAAGATTCTAATCTTGAATTAGCTTCTAAGGCAATGTCTCTTAGCAAGCAAACAGCATTTACAGCGGAGTTGATATTTACCATTTGGCTTCCTGAATGAATATGGAGAAGTGTTACTGGATATTTAAGAATTGCATCAATAATTGAATCTTTTTCAGAGATGGGAACTCCAAATTTAGATTCATCGTGACTAACATCATAAACCTCGGGAGCCCCCGTCTCTACCTGAGGATTAAGTCGAATACCAACCTGAAAATTAGGATTTTCAGGAATTCTATTTAGCTCTTCAATACTATTAACGTTGAGCCTTATCCCTTTTACGTTTTCATGACAATATGATATTTCACTCTTCGTCTTTACCGGAGAATCAAAAACAATTTTATCAGGAGCGACTCCCGCATTTAATGCCTTTTTAACCTCCTCTATAGAGGCCGCCTCCAATCCAAAACCCCACTCAACAATTCTTTCTAAAACTTTGGGGTGCGGTTGAGTTTTTATTGCTACCGCATGTAATGCATCTGAATGCGAAAAAGAATCCACTAAATGCTCGGTATACATTTTCAATCTATCCCATGATTGAAATAAAACTGAAGTGTCATCCTCATCGATCAGACCCTTGGAAACAGCCTTTGACCATGACCATTTTGCCTCATCGATTATTGAACTAGAGTCCATATCAGCTTGCAAATATTTTAGTTACATGTTTCTCAATAATCTCGATAAGCCTTATATCATTCCTTGTATCAAATTTCTTATTTTCCATTTGTTTTCTAACCGAATAAGATCCTATTGCGAGTCGAATAAAAGACTTCTCTCCATACTGAACAGGCTGACCAATAAAAGCGCGGTCGCAATCAACAAAGCCTTCATGCTTACTCAATATAAGCTCGTTGAACAATTTTTTCAATTCCTTATTATTCAGCGCGTTTCCATTTACTAAAACCATAAACGAAACAATGCTATCGTTGGTTAATTCTATGTCAGGCATCAAGCGAAATGTATCACTCATGGCTAATCTTCCTATGATTACCTGACTCCACCTTCGAATTAAAGCATTTGTCTCGTTAGGATCAACTGACATATATTCCTCCATTTCTCTCAGAGCAATTTCCCATCTCATTCGGAGCCCTTGATTTTTAAAATCCTTTAAATGCATCCTGATATTGGGCATTGCTAATGGAATATCTGAAGCAGAAAACAACTCTACTAACCCAGCAGTAGCATCAGCGGGGAGGTCTTTCATTAAATCAGACCAAATTTTAGGGACGAGTAAAGCACCACAAAATGGAGGAGCTTGATAAAATTTTGATCCCGTTACCATTATCATAACGCCCTTATTTATAAGGTCATGGATCAATTTACGATCCGTCCGAAACTGACACATATCAACTACCCACATAACGCCATCTGTGAATTCATCAATAATATCCAGGTCATCCTTAATTCCTGATTTACTACCAAAAACAAGATTACCGATTATTGGCTGATTGGGATATTGATTTATCAATTCTCGAATTGCTTTTTTTCTATCCAAAACAGATCCATCAATTGCCCTAGCAGAGAGAAAATGAACGTCAGATTGAATTAACTCTGAAACTTGTTCTCCAATTGGTATCTGCTCCCCGAATTGATTCCACTCAGCATAGTATTTACCTTCTGCAGCCGTTTTAGAACCAGAACCCAACTCTTCTGGGCATGATACAATATTAATAATTGATTTATCAGGGTTTAATATCGCTTGAAAAAGTAGTGGCAAATACATCAAATCACTACCACTAGGCCCGTAATAAACATGAAATTGATCTTTGTCACTTTCTCGAAGTAACGCTTGCAATCGTTTGGTTTGTCTTTTTAAAATTTCTGAATAATCAGACTTTTCATAAGACACAGCAAATTCCTCTGCTACCTCTTCACCAAAAGGGGTCAATGTTCCGCAGGTGCAAGACCCACGGTGAAAAAGCCCAGAAAAATTAATTGGGTTTAGATGATATTTATTTGCTTGAGTACCTTCTCGGAGAAAAATTCGTTCATCGCAACCAGATGTTAGTATTTTTAGTAGTTCTTGTTTAGAAAACACTGACATAAATTAATTATTTGGTTAAGCGCAAGCATCGTAATTGCTTGCCTGAAGATTTTGAATGCAAGGTAAGCCAGGCAAAATGAGTGTCATGGACTAACTCACACTGCCCATCAGTAAGCTCCTTTAACCAAGATTTTAAAACTTGGTAATTCGCAGTGAATTCTTTAACACCAGAAGCAGAATATCTTGTCATTCGGACGGTTTGTTCATCAACTATTTCCAAAAAATGCCATGCTCCCTCTCCTATCCCACCAATATATATTGAGCTATCAGGAATAGCTGAAGGCCGAGGCTTTGGTGGATATAATTGTCCTACTTTTTTATCAGGAGGTAATCTTGTCGCTTTACTCCGTCGAAATGCATGTGTTAAATTACTAAGAATCTGTGCTAAACCATGCAGTTTACGACGGTTATGGAAAGTTGCTACCCCTTTAAAAAAAATACAATATCCCTCGCCTGATGCACCCGTTAATACATTTGAATACGGTGTAGGAGCAATTATTGTAGCTGGAAACCTGAATTTCATAAACTCTTTCGAATTTGATGGAAGTCCCGCCATCATTGCACGGGACACGAAACGCGCACAATTTGTGCATTTTCTATCGATCCCGTTATAGCCAAGAAATCCAGCATTCTGAATGGAATGGGCATAGTCTAAAACTTTATCTATATCCGCCTCATAATAAATGCTTGCATATATTGAGCCTTCTCCGTGACTAGCTTCAGAATTATCTTCTAGCTCTTTTAGTATTTCGGTAAAATTGACAAGCTCCCCATTATCATTCCAAACAGGTAAGGTGTTTAATTTCAACTTTGGGTCAGTTCGAGAACTTCTGGCCCTACCCTTATTTTTTGGTGTTATATATCTACCAAAATCAAAATATTCAAGATTATCATGCTGAACAACTATCATAGCTGCATGACCAACAAGAAGATTTACATTTTTTATTATACCTAATTTTCGCAGATGCTCCCATATTTTCTCAGATCCTCTAGCCGTCATTTCTGGCCAGCCAATAGGAATTATAGCACTGGCTTTTTCTACAGGATTAGACATGGCACAAAGATGCATTGAAACACAATACTATCAAAAGAAATATTATGTTTTTTCTTATTTTTATAATTATCCCAAAGTATTAATATCCCCCATTTATTACTTATGATCCCAAGCCCAAGTTTTGTTAGAAAAAGGTTTATCAATATCTAATGTCTCGATTAATACCTTTGGTATAATATTATTTCATTTAATAATAGATTAATTTTAAATATTTACATGGACATAGCTTCTCATATCGAACAGATTTACACTGGTTGTCTCTCCCAGGGCTCATATTTTCTTCATAGTAATGGGGAGGCGGTGGTAATAGATCCACTTAGAGAATCCAAGCCCTATATGGAAAAAGCTAAATCTTTGGGCGTTGAAATTAAATATGTTTTAGAGACGCACTTTCATGCAGACTTTGTCTCTGGTCATGTATCCTTAGCAGAAAAAACAGGAGCAAAAATTATATATGGACCTGGGGCAAGGACTGAATTTAAAGTGCACATTGCAGAGGATAATGAAGAAATAGAATTTGGTGATCTGCGTCTACGAGTTCTTCACACTCCTGGCCACACATTAGAGTCTTCATGTTACTTATTAATTTCTAAGGAAGGAAAAAAAGAAGCTTTGTTTTCAGGAGACACTCTGTTTTTAGGAGATGTGGGAAGGCCAGACCTTGCTCAAAAAACGGGAACAATAACTCAAGAAGAGCTTGCGGGAATGCTATTTGACTCTTTAAGAAATAAAATAATGATTCTACCTCCAGAACTAATCATTTATCCTGGTCATGGAGCAGGCTCTGCTTGTGGCAAAAACCTGAGCAAAGAAACTGTAGGAACTCTTAAAGATCAACTTGACAATAATTATGCATTGAGATCAGATATGAGCCGTGAAGAATTTATTAAAGAAGTTACAGATGGATTACTTCCTCCCCCTGCTTATTTCCCATTGAATGTTGCAATGAACAAAAAAGTCATCCCACAAATAGAAGATGTTTTCAAAAATGCTGATAAATATTTTGACCCCTTTGCATTTGAAGCAATGGCCAATGAAATGAATGCCCTTATTCTCGATACAAGAAAACCTCAGGAATATGCAGCAGGACATATTCCAGGATCTGTGAATATTGGGTTGGATGGACAATTTGCACCATGGGTTGGTGTTTTAATCCCTGATATTGATCAAAAAATTCTCATCGTAACTGAAAAAAGTCGAGAAGAAGAAACTATAAGGCGACTATCCCGAGTTGGATATGACAATGTTTTAGGCTTTATAGAAGGAGGTTATAATGCCTGGAAACAATCAAACAAGCAGACAGACACAGTTGAGAGCATTGATGCTCAAGAATTTGCAAATCGAATCTCAGAAGATCCAAATTCAGTGATTTTAGATGTGAGAAAAGATGGTGAATACCGATCTGAAAGAATGATGTATTCGAATCATATTCCGTTAGATGATATAAATACTCGATTCAGTGATTTACCGGAAGGAGATCCTATTTATATTCATTGCGCAGGTGGATACAGGTCTATGATTTTTAGTTCCATTTTAAAAAAGAGAGGAATCCATAATATCGTTGACATCAAAGGAGGATTTGGAGCGATTAAAAAAAATGCTGATCTTAAAACAACGGATTACATATGTCCGAATACCGATGTGCCTAAAAATCCTGAAGATTCTAATGTCAAGGAGCAATCCACAATGCGCTCGTTCCTGAGACGAGTCCTAGGCCGTTAGTTACGTTTGAGTAAACCGTAACAGGTTGAGAAAAGGGACCACCCGACCCCTGGTACAAATCAAAAGAGGAAAGATAATTGTAATAGTCGTTATCCATCTTCACGATTTTAAATACCTTCTGCATATCAGGTTCAGGATAACCAATTACTTTAAGGTTAAATATTCGTTTTTCACCTAAAAAAAGATTGTTTGAAACATAAAGACTCATATCTCCACCCCATCGATCCCCGGAACTAGTAATAGAGGGATCGTCAGATTCCATATACATCATATATTCTGGTACCGTAATCGTATTCACCAATCTCTCATATGCTTGAATCATATAATAACCGGGAGCTCCATCATCGTTAATTTCGATATCAAATGATATGTAGGGTTTTTCCTCACCTGAACCCGGCCCACCCGAACTATTTCCGGTATTAGTGTCTGACGGATTGATCACGATGTTTTGAGGAACAGCAGGAACCTCAGAACTTGCAAATACGGAATCTAAAGTGCCGTATTTGGCATGAAAATTATATGAATGTCCTTCTTTTACTTGCATATTTGGAGACCTAAAAAATCCTTGGTCCATATTCGTAGGGATCAAAGTATCAATCTGTAAGGTGTTTAAGTCTACAACCCAAATAGTAGCTGAATTCAAGGGGGTTGGATTTGAATTATCTAGTATACTAATACTTTGAGATAATGCGGCATCAATAGGTTGAGAATAGACTGAATCAGTCATAGCTCCAAAACCATTTCCATAAGCCTCAACTGATGTCAGAGCATAAATAGTGATTTTCGGATCTGTATCCTCAGGAGAAAAAGGGATGATTCGTTCACATGAAAAAAATGTAAATGCAAGGAGAAGATAGTATACGTTATTCTTCATTTTTTAAAATTTAAAACTATATGAAATAGAAGGTATTATTGGGAATAATCCATAACCTTTCAATACTTCATTCCCATTATTGTCTGATCCAAAATCCATAAAGAAGGTGTTTATGCGATTGTAGGCATTGTAAACTCCAAATTGCCAGCTTACCTCTCCCCATTTCTTTTGACGGTTATAAGTCATACCCAAGTCCAATCGGTGATATGCTGGTTCCCGAAAGTTATTTCTTCCACTGGTCTGCTCAATCGTTGGGCTTCCCTCAAAAAAAGTATTATAAAAATCTGGAAAGCTCGCATACTTTCTTGTTGGAACAGATGTCGCTCTCCCAGTGCCGTATACCCATACCAATCCGCCACTCCAATTTTCATTGAACTTATGGGAAATAGTAAGAGAGACATCATGCCTTCGATCAAAGGTATATGGATAGGGATTTCCATCATTTATATCTGCAAACTGTCGCTCGCTCTTTGCAAGCGTGTAGCCTATCCAACCCGTTGTTTTCCCCGTTTTCTTTTCTAACAAAAATTCTAAACCATAAGCCCAACCCCGCCCTGTGGTAACTTTTTGCTGCCAATCTTCAGCTGAGGTAAGAAACGAAGACCCTTCTTTATATTCTATTAAGTTTCGCATATCCTTATAATACCCCTCTAAAGTAAGCTCCCAACCTTTACCAAGGTTATGGGCATAACCAATAGCCGTCTGCCAAGCTTCTTGAGGTTTTATATTCTGCGTTACGGGCACCCATAAATCTGTAGGCAAACCAATAGTTTGATTCGAAAGCAGATGCATGTATTGAACCATCTGAACATAACTCCATTTTATCGAATTATTATTCCCTAATAAATATCGTGCCGACAACCTGGGTTGTAAACTCTGATAGTCTGTCCCAGACTCAGTATCTGATCCCGTAACACTGAATCCATTAAAATGAATTCCAGCGTTCACCTTCAAGCGGTCTGTCACCTCCCAATCATCCTGAAAATAAAATACATAATCCCAGGCATCCTGTGGAAATGATCCAAAAGTTGTGTCTAAACCCATATTTCCAGAGGTTATTGCAATAGAGCTAATACCTGGCTTGTATGCATGATTTGTTAAAGAAACACCATATTTTATGGCATGATTAGGATTAGGAGCATAATCAAAATCCCATCTTACTCCTCGATCCTCAATCTGTGAGAGGTAATCAATACCAAATGTATTCGTATCTCTTTGTGTAACTACCTCTATTCCTCCAAAATTAGTGAAGTAAGTTTCTCTAGAGATACTGTTAATTCGCGTGTTGAATTTGTATCGGCTATAAGTGGATGTAACATTGGAAAACAACTTTGGAGATATAATCCAATTCCATCTCAAAGTAGCAATTCGATTTCCCCAATTTAAAGAACTATTAAATTCTTCTTCAGAACGCAGTCCAGGCTCTTGATAATTATCTTTTGATCGTATATATGCCTCGTCAAAGCCGTCATAGAAACTAAGGTAAAGCTGATTTTTTCTATTGATTTTATGATTAATCTTGGCATTTAAATCGTAGAAGTAATATCCTCCAGCTGAACCATCAGGACTATTCTGCGCAATCAAGGGTTGAGCTAAAACATCTAAGTAGGTTCTTCTTCCTGAAAGCAATACCGAGGTCTTGTCTTTCCACAAAGGGCCTTCCAAAGTGAGCTTACTCGAAATCAACCCTATGGAACCACTCCCATGCCATTCTTTCATATTTCCTTCTTTTAAACGGACATCTAATACTGACGAAAGCCTACCCCCATATTCTGCAGGAAACCCTCCTTTTATGAGCTGAACATTATTAATGGCATCAGTATTAAAAACTGAAAAGAAACCAAACAGATGAGAAACATTATAAACAGGTACTCCGTCGATCAGGATTAAGTTTTGATCCGGTCCACCTCCACGGACGTAAAACCCCGAAGTGCCTTCTGTTCCGCTTTGCACGCCAGGGAGTAATTGAATTACTTTTAAGAGATCTGTTTCACCCAATAAAACAGGTAGATTTTTTAAAGTCTTCATATTAAGACTCACAGAAGACATTTGACTTGTCTCTTCGATATCACTTATTCCAACTACTGTGACCTCATCTAGAATATTCTTTGAAGCCGTCAATTCCATATCTAATTCTGTAACTATCTTCCTATTTAAAGACACTCCCCTTACTGAAGGCATGTAACCTATATATTGAACCTCAATCGCCGCTGTATCGTGGCTTAATGTAATCGAGTAAAATCCATAAGAATTAGTGGTGACGCCCTTTTTACTCACCTGATCAAACACATAAGCATTGATCAATTTTTCACCTGTTTCAAAATCTTTTACAAATCCGTTAATTGTATAACTACCCTGATTTTGTGCAAACACGCTTAGAGAAATAAAGGTCAGGATAAAGAGTAGTATTTGTCTACACATAGTTTCGATTTACAATACAAAGAAACACAACAGCCAATAATGATGCCAACAAAACAATATGTCAAAAAATATCCTTGAAATATAGGACCTAGATCTGTTTAAATTGAATATTTTCAATACATGATTTATCTGTTCCTCAATTTTATGATTTACTAAAAAAGTCAATAATCTCATACCTTTAAAAACCTAAACAAATCAAATATCAAGATGAAACGGATCTACCTAAGCCTTATCATGCTGATTTTCAGCTCTTCAGTCTTTTCTCAGTCCCTTACTCAAACCGTAAGAGGTACTGTTGTCGATGCTGACTCTAAATTCCCATTGATGGGAGCTAGCGTAATTATAGGTTTACAAGAGGTAACCACGGCAAACGATGGCTCTTTTAAAATCAATAATATTCCTATCGGGAGAAGTTCAATTTCAGTATCCCTATTTGGTTACAAAGGTCAGACTCGGTCTTTAGAACTCAACTCAGCAAAAGAAGTCGTTGTCAATATTCCACTGGTAGAATCTTCTACTCAACTTGGAACGGTTGATGTAGTAGCCGTACAATCGGGACAAGCGAAAAATGAGATGGCGACAGTCTCATCCAGGCAGTTTTCTGTTGAAGAAACAAACCTATATGCCGGAAGCCGAGGTGAACCGGCAAGAATGGCAACAAACTTTGCAGGAGTTCAAGGGTCAGATGACCAGAGAAATGATCTTGTCATAAGAGGCAATACCCCAGCTGGCGTATTATATCGAATGGATGGAATTAATATCCCGAATCCAAATCACTTCAGTATTCCTGGAACTGGAGGCGGTCCAGTAACTATCTTGAATAACAAGTTTCTTGCCAATTCTGATTTCTTTACTGGCGCTTGGCCTGCCGAGTACGGCAATGCCATAGCTGGAGTATTTGACTTAGAAATGAGGGATGGTAATAATGAAAAGTTTGAGGGAAGTGCTCAATTGGGCCTTTTGGGAACAGAGCTAATGTTTGAAGGGCCACTTGGGAAAAAGAAAGGTCGTCTCGCTCCATCATTTTTAGGAGTTTATCGCTACAGCACCCTATCTCTTTTTGAATCACTAAATATTCCACTTGGAACAAATGCACTACCGCAATATCAAGATGGTGCATTTAGGCTCACATTTCCTCAGAAAAATGGAGGCAAGCTTGCACTTTGGACAATGTTCGGACAGAGTAATATAGATATTTTAATAAGCGATCAAGTGGATACAAGCGGATTTGAAAGTTATGGGGATGCGGATCGTGATTCTTATTTTGGAAGTGATATGATAGTAGGAGGATTAAGCTATTCCAAACCTATCAATAAGAGATCATTTATAAAAGCTGGAATAGGAGCATCTCACTCTCAAGTAAGAGCTGTAAATACCAAATTAGGTAGAAATGTAACAGAGCAGCAGGATGGATCTTTTGGATGGAATATTCTTTCCAATGATACTATGCTAAACTATACATTCACAGAAAATAAACTTCATGCTTATATAGCTTTTAACCAAAAAATAGGATCTCGTGGAACCATTCAATATGGTGTGAATGCTGATGTCTATTTTTTGAATTATCAAGACTCCATTCGGGATTTTGATGGCTTAACTGGCACTTTACCTCCTTGGAGAGTTCAATGGGCATCTCAAGCCTCTTGGCCTGTCATTCAGCCATATATATCATATAAATCCAGGCTTACAGAAAAAACAACATTCACTGCAGGAGCAACTTCTCTTTATTCAGGAGTTAATAATGAATCTTTTATGCCCCTCGCTCCTCGTCTCGGCCTAAGCTATCAAGCAAATGATAACGATCGATTCTTTGCTGGAACGGGATTACATGCACAAGGCCAAGCACCATACCTGTATTATTATGCCTTAACTACAGTGAACCATGATCCACAAGAGCATAATACAGACAGAATTGGCTTAATGAAGAGTCTGCAATTTGCTGGAGGATGGGAACGTAATTTTTCAGGATCACCCATTAGAACCAAGATAGAAGCATACTACCAATATCTTTACGATATTCCTGTAGAAATTCGGCCGAGTAGTTTTTCTATGCTTAATACTGGATCAGGATTTGGTAGGATTTGGCCTGACACTCTGGAAAACTCAGGGACTGCAAGAAATTATGGTGTTGAATTAACCGCAGAAAGATTTTTCTCCAAAGGTTTTTATTTTCTCACTACGGCAAGCCTCTTTGATGCAAAATACCGAGGATCCGATGGTATTCAAAGAAATACTGTATTCAATGGTAGGTATGCGATTAACATACTTGGAGCTAAAGAATTTAAACTTGGTGCAAATAACCGATTCACATTAGGAAGTAAATTCACAACTGTTGGTGGTCGATGGTTTGGGGAAGAAGTGGATAAAACGGAATCGATAAGAACAGGTGAAATTGTTTTTGTGGATGCAACAAATAATTTTCGGCAATATCGAGCATATCTGCGATTAGATTTAAAGCTAGGATATAAATGGAACCATCCCAAAACAGCATGGGAATTTGGCCTAGACATTTCTAATATTACCAGACATCAAAATATTCTTACGCTTACTTATGTAGACGGCCTCTCTAATCCTGTCAGAGAAGAATATCAACTAGGATTGTTTCCAGTATTTTATTTAAGGTGTGACTTCTAAAAGAAGAGATGGGCATTACTGAATCGCATCTCTTAAGAGAAGCGATTTTTATAAAAAACTAAGCTTTGTCAGTATTTTTAGAATTCTGAATGTAATTAAGGATCCGCAATTGAAGAAATCTGGGAATCAGTAGAGGGGATATAGTAAATATATAATTTAGTATCCCCGGAACTACCCTCCTCTTTCCTTTTAAAGCACCTTCAACTCCTTTTAAAGCAACCTTGTATGAAGTCATATGAGGAATTAATGGACCATCCATGAGTGGGGATTTTTTCAATCCTGCACGCTCAAAAAATTTTGACTTCGTAGGACCTGGACACAATGTGGTTACCGTGACCTTAGTTTTTCTGAGTTCGTGATTCAGAGATTCGGAAAATGAGAGAACAAATGCCTTACTAGCATAGTACGCAGCTAAATGTGGCCCCGGAAAAAAAGCAGCAATCGAAGCAACATTCAATATTTTACCGCTTCCTCTTTTTACCATTCTTTTTGCAAACTCTGCAGAAAAGTGTAGTAATATTTCCACATTAAGCTTTATCATATTCTCCAACTCGCCTTTTTCCGAGTTAATAACTTCTTTCCAAACACCATAACCGGCATTATTGACCATTAAATCAATTGGAGTTGTATCCACCCATGACCAGAAATCATTTAACCCTTTCTCTTTGGAAAGATCTGTCGAGAGTGTTTTACATGAAGGGAATTCTTTTTTTAATCCTTCAATAGCTTCTAGGTTTCGACCTGTTAACCATAATGAATACCCTTTTAAATGAAGAATTTTAGCCATCTCATACCCTATGCCTGAAGTCGCCCCAGTAATAAGTGCTGTCTTTGATTTAATTCCCATCTCAATATTAAACAACAAGCCATCTATCTTTGTTTAAATTTTCAGAACAACAGAACTATTTGATATTGAAAAAGTTTATTTTAATAGCATTTTTCCTTTCATTTTTGGCATTCCATTTAAAAGGACAAACTGTTCAAAATTTAGTCGTACCATATCTCCCTGAAGGCCATTTCCTTGATGGGTCTGTAAGTTCAAAAAAATACGCGGGCGCTATTGAATTAGAGCTCAAGTATGAGATTAATCCAGGGACAAATACCCCGAGTCCTTTTTTAACAAAAGGATATATTTTCAGAACAGATCAAGCTCTAATTATCGGGTTTATCGCGAATTTTGATCCTAAAAGCTTTAGAGCTAATCTTCAACGCAGAGATGAAGCTTGGGACGACGACGTAATAGGTATTGCTTTGGATGTATATGGAGATACAAGAAATATGGTATTTCTAGGAAGTAATGCATATGCTGTTCAATTGGATGTCAGAAAGAATGATCCTGCAAATAATAGAGGAGATGACCAATTTGATGGATCATTCGATTGTAATTATGAAACTTGGGCTAAACGATATGATTCATCTTATACTGTTGAAATGCGAATTCCCTTTAATTCATTACAATTTGGAAACTCTAATGAACAGCGTTGGAAATTTTCTTTCTGGAGGAAAGCATTCAACGGCGCTCAGGAAATTCAAATTCAAACATTTTTTCTGGACCGAGCAAATCCCTGCAGTGATTGTCAATATTCGCATGCATTAATCTTAGATGGAATTAAACCTAAATTACGCAGTACTATTCTTCCTTATGCTTTTGGTGCTGTTGGCTCTGAATCTGCAGATGAAATCTCAAGTATCGCAAAAATTGGCGGTTCAGCTTTTATCGCCCTTAGCCCCGCAACATCAATTGAAGCAGCATTGATTCCAGATTTTTCTCAAGTAGAAGCAGACGTAGCTCAAGTGAGTATTAACTCTTCATTTGCATTGTTTTATCCTGAGAGGCGACCATTTTTTATTGAAGGAAGTGACTTATTAGAGTCCAGGTTAAAATATGTTTACACTAGAACAATAAGTCAACCACTGGCATTATCTAAATTGAATTTTCAAAGTAAAAAATTAAGGTTATATACTCTTACCGGATATGATCCATCATCACCCTATTTAGTCCCAGGAGAAAATTATTCATCGTATGGAACATCTACCGGAAATTGGTCCACCATTATCAGAGCTGAGCACCCGATGAAAAATGCTTCAAGCTTTGGATTCATGTCAACTCACAGAATTTATGATGAAGGTGGGTTCGGCCATACACTAGCTCTTGATTTAAACACTCAAATCAGTCCGCGCTGGAGATATAAGGTAGAGTTGGCAAGAACGGAAACTTTGGAACCTGAAAACGATTGGATTTCTTCAGGTGAGACATTCTCCGAACACACAGCAGAATTAGATGGTGAAAGATTTTCTGGATACAGTCTATTTTCTGGAATTTACAGACAGTCGACGAATTGGAAGACACGAGCAGATATTATGCTTCTATCTCCAACCTTTCGCCCGGAAATGGGATTCGAACCCCGTAATAATTTTCGTCGATTAGAAATTGGACAACAATACAGAGGCTTCCCAAATGGGAAATACATCAAAAACTACTCTATTTACGCTGAGACTTCTTTGTACACTAATTACAGTAATGTAATAAAAGAAAAATCTACATTCACATTTGCTAGAATGCAATTATTGGGAAATGTCAATTTATCATTCAACGGTAAATTTATTGAGAAAGAGAACTATTTGAATAGCGACTATGACAATCTTTTCAATGGACGATTAAATATATCATGGTCTCCAAACCAGGCTTTTAGTTTTGGATCAGGGATTGGGGGTGGACGATCGATCGCTTACAACGAAACGAATCCTAGAGAAGGAATTATTCAAAGAAGAGGCATAGACCTAGACTTGCAAGCTAAAGGTAAGTTTCAGTGGAGTTTAGATCTTGACTATGAGAAAATGACAGAATTATTTGACCCCACATTATCAATCTATGAGGGATTCTTATTTCAATCTGTATTTAAGTATACTCTCACCCGAGCTCTTGATTTTCGATTAGTGAGTCAGTTAAATAATTTTAATTCAGATGAACTAAATGTTTTAATGCAACCGCTAATTCAATATCGGCCAACTGCTTTTTCTCTTTTCTACATTGGCGGTCTGTTTCAAAACAATCAATTTCAAGGATTCCTAAAATGGCAAAAGCAGATTGGTGATTAATTCAGGATAATAGAGAATAAATTCAAATTATATTTTTTAACTTTTGTGGAATTCCAAATGATGATTTTTTTTTGGGAAAATATTAAATTGTACTCAGAATGAGTTAATTAAAAATATAATGTCACAATTATCACGAGTCTTTTTAGTTAGTTCATTGTTTTTTCTTTTAAGCACACTCCATCTTTTTACTCCGGGACAATTTTTAGATGGCGCGACCTATGCCTCGATTTCCAGGAATCTTTCTCAAGGGCTTGGTAGCTTTTGGGATCTCTTTTATACACCTAACCTTTATCCCCATTTTATTGAGCATCCTCCACTTTTTTTTGGAGTTCAGTCACTATTTTTCTCTTTTTTTGGCGACTATTGGTATACCGAAGATATTATGGGTTTCTTCCTTTGGATAATCACTGCACTTGGGATAGATAGAATATGCCGATGGTCTGGCCTATCGGCAAGAGGCACTCAGTGGGCACTTATATTTTGGACCATCGTGCCTCTTGTTTCATGGTCTTTTGGAAATAACCTTTTAGAAATATTAGTTAGCCCTTTAACTGTTTGGTCCGTAGCCCTGTCAATTTATGGTATCAGAAAGAAGCAACCTTTTACTCTGGCAATGGCAGGTATACTTATTACAGGAGCATTCATGACTAAAGGCCCCGTAGGTCTTTTTCCTTTGGCATTCCCCTTTTTCTGGCATATCACGTCAAGTTCGAACCAAAAATTCAGATTCTTAATCAAAGACAGTCTGGTTTTATCACTGGGGGTATTATTAATAATGAGTTTAATACTCCTCTCCAAAGATGCTATTGCTGTCATTAATTCTTATTGGGCAAAGCAAGTAGTTAACAGCATATCAAATATCACCACTGTAAAAAGCCGTTTTTATATTGTATTGGTGTTTTTTATCCAGTTGGTACTACCATTATTATTGGCTCTAATAATTCGAATATTTAACAAAGGCTTAAGTCCAAATAAAAAAACACTTTCTAGAAGCCTAACGTTTGGCCTATTCTCATTAATTGCAGTACTACCTATGGTCGTGTCTCTCAAGCAGAGTGATTTTTATTCTACCCCAGCATATCCTTTTGCAGCAATATCAATTGCGTTCTACACAGAGCGATGTCTTCTTCAATTTAAACGAATCACATCAAGAATATTTTTTCAAATCATAATATCCTCTTTTTCCATTGGCATTTTACTCAGATTATTTCCATTTGTATATGACCATCGCGATTTACAATTACGTGAGTCTATTAAATACCATGCAAATCAATACCGAGGAGATACTGTATTTGTGAGTGATGATTTATTTACTAATTGGAGCTTACATGCCCATTGCGCCAGAATAGGCCAAATATATCTGAGCCGTAAGAAGAAAAATATATCCTACCCTAGTCTCATTGAGAAAAATAACGGCAGAATTATAATAACTCCATAATTCTGAGAAATAAATCCGATTTAATGAAAATAAAAAAGCCGGCGATTAACACCGGCTTCCTTTCTGTGCGGAAGATGAGGGATTCGAACCCCCGGACCTGTTACAGTCAATAGTTTTCAAGACTACCGCAATCGACCACTCTGCCAATCTTCCGCGGCAAAAGTACGTAACTTCGTGCTTATGAAAAAGATGCTTTTTGGACTATTTCTACTCTACACATCTTTACTACTAGCGCAAAATGCAAATAGTAATAAAAATATTGATATACCTATCGGTATAGATGTAACACCATACTGGGATACGGAGAATGATCCTTACCTACAAATATGCATTTCTGTAAATGCAAAAAATTTATATTATCAAGCAGAAAATGATAAGTCACCTCATATTACTTTCCTTACTTATTTGACTGAAAAATCTTCACAAAATATTATTGATATTGATAAAATAAAACTCATCTGCCCAAAGCGAGACTCAGCAAAAAATCAATATACAATTAGTCAAAGCATATTTCTTGGCGCTGATACTGGAAAGCTCGAATTAAACGTTTTATATGGAGTTGGTGACACCATTACTGACACCTTATCAGGGATGTTTATAATTACAGATGTGGAGGGAAAATCTTCTTTGGCCCCATTAAGATTTGTAGAGAACCAATTTGATAACCCTTTGGGAGCTCGGCCTCAATTTGGTGTAGCCTCTTTTTATGGAGATGATAATATATTAAAATTCTATACCGAAGCTTATCAGGTCCCGAAAAATCAAAAATCTTATTATTCATATCAACTTTTTTCTTTAAAAACCAATTCAGCAATTGAAGGATTTGGTGCAGTAAATCGTATTAAAAATAATGAGTCATCAGATAAAAAAAGTCTTCTAAGTTCATTAAAAATAAAAGACCTCGCGAGTGGGCATTACGAAATAAGATCTGTTCTAAATATTGAAAAAATGGATCCACTCTATTACCCAAAACAAAGTATTGAATTTTATAGAATAAACCCAAATGATATTGATCCATCAAAAATCTCTGATGCAATAGACTCAAAATGGTCCGAAACTATTGGTCTCGGTGAAAAATTAAATTGGTACATAAATGGATTATATCCAATAGCTAGCGGTTTAGAAAGAAAGCAAATTGAGTATTTAAGTGACTCCAAGAATGATACTATAAAGCAAAGGTTTATTCAGTATTTCTGGGAGTCCAGAAATCCGGTTAAATCTTTTGAAGAAGCTGAGAAATATCTCAATATTTTAAATGAAGTAGAAAAAAAATATTCAAGCCGAGCAGTTTCAGGATATGCAACAGATCGAGGGCGGATATTTCTTCAATACGGCCCCCCCACTCTTACAGAAAAAAGACCATTTGAAAGTGATGGCTACCCATTTGAAATATGGCAATACAATACTTTAGAAGCACCGAACGCCCCTTATCAAATCAACAAACTTTTTGTTTTTGCTAATTATGCAGTTGCCGGAAGAAATTATGAATTACTACATTCCGATGCAATAGGTGAAATAAAGAATACAAAATGGAGAATTGCCATTCAAAAAAGAAGTTATATGACCAATGATATTGATGACGATGGAGCCGGAAAATCGAGCGAATTTGGATCGAGAATAGATAATAATATTTTCTTTAATGGGGGTGGGCGATGAAAACATCTGTGATTATTTTAAACTGGAATGGAAAAAAATGGCTTGAGAAGTTTTTACCCTCTGTCATCGAGAGAACAAGAAAAGCTCTAATTGTAGTTGCGGATAATGGTAGCACAGATGACTCCAAAAATTATATGCGTCTTCATCACCCTGAGGTCGTATTTATAGAAATAGGGAAAAATTTAGGATATTCAGGAGGATACAACAGAGCGCTTCGTATTATAAAAGAAAAGTATCCACATCTCCAATTTTCTGTTCTCCTAAATTCAGATGTAGAGCCGCAAGAAGGGTGGCTAGACCCTTTGGAAAAACGTATGGAAAAAGAGGCTAGTTTAGGAGCTATTCAACCTAAAATTCTTGATTTTCATAAACCGAATAATTTTGAATATGCTGGAGCGGCAGGAGGATTATTAGATAAATGGGGCTATCCATTTGCTCGAGGACGTGTTTTTGACGATACCGAAGAAGATAAAGGCCAATATGATTCCCCTGAATTTTCGAAAATATTTTGGGCTTCCGGGGCATGTTTAATGATTAGAGTTTCAGCATTTTTTGAATCTGGATTATTAGATGAAAGGCTTTTTGCGCATATGGAAGAGATAGATTTGTGCTGGCGTATGAACCTTAAAGGCTATGATATCGAATGTTGCACCAGTTCCTCTGTTTTTCATGTTGGAGGAGGAACACTTGGCGCCATATCTCCGCAAAAAACATATTTAAATTTCAGAAATAGTCTTTTGATTATTGTTAAAAACGCACCAACAATAGTTGCTTTGAGAATCATTTCAGGTCGTCTTTTTTTCGATGCTGCTGCAGGAGCATTATTTTTATTCAGAAGACAACCACAACATCTCATTTCAGTTATCAAAGCCCACTTTTCCTTTTATAAAATGTTTAGCGAATTTGCTTTTAGCCGAAGTAATCAAAAAAAAGCATGGCCCGAGCATGGACTTTATAATGGTTCAGTTGTTTGGAACTATTTTATTCGAAAAAAGGAAAACATTAACCTCTAGGATGAAATTTCAAAACTGTCTCCCTAAGGTGACTCTGTTCAAGGTGTGTGTAAATTTCGGTTGTGGTGATACTCTCATGACCTAGAAGAGATTGAATGACGATGATATCTGCTCCATTCTGAATTAGATGAGTAGCAAAAGTGTGACGCAATGTGTGTGGTCCAATTCTCTTTTTAATTCCAGCTTTAGAGGCCAATGATGCAATACGTTTAAAGACATAAACTCGACTTAGTGTCTTACCGCGCTGATTTAGAAAAACAAAATCTTCAAAACCTTTTTGCACCTCGACATGACTTCTAATTTCTTTTATATAACGATATATGGCATTTAGAGCTTTAGGATATATCGGCACAATTCTTTCCTTATTTCCTTTTCCAATAACCCTGATTAATCCATCACTTTGATAGATATCTCTAATCTTAAGATTGATTAATTCGCTAACTCTCAAACCACAAGCGTATAGGGTTTCAACTATAGCATAATCTCTTTCACCTTGGGGCATTGACCTATCGATAGCGCTAATTAAAGCCTCCATCTCATCAATAGAAAGATAAATCGGGAGCTTTCTGCCAATCTGAGGAGAGGCAAGGCCTTCGATAGGACTGTCTTCTCTCAACTCTTCTTCCTTTAAAAAAATATAAAATGTCCGTAACGCACTGCGCATTCTAGCCTGCGTTCTTGCTGATTTACCTTCACTCGCTAACCCTTGAATAAATGACCTTATTGTATTCTTATCAATTGTCAAACAACTATCATCTAAAGGTTCTGCCCACAATGCCAATTTTCCTATATCACGACTGTATGCCTCTATTGTATTTGAACTAAGACCACGTTCAAGTCTCAAATAGTTTTCAAATTGCTTAATTGCAAGAGTCCATTTCATCGGATGAATCTATTCATATATCAATCCTCATCAATCATCATCAATACTCAAAAGTGCCTCAATACCAAGGCGGTATCCAATCCAGCCTAAACCAGATATTGTACCGCATGTATAATCAGCAAGAAGTGAATGTCTTCTATGTGACTCTCTAGCATATGTATGGCTTAAGTGAACTTCTAAAACTGAGCTTTGAATGCCAGCTACACTATCAGAAATAGCTACTGAAGTATGAGTAAAAGCACCAGGATTAATAATAAATGCATTGCCAGGTCCATCATTTGAATTTAAGTAATTGATGATTTCTCCTTCAATATTGCTTTGAAAAGATTTCAATTCAACATTTGGCCAATATTTATCTAACCAACCCTTTAATATTGGAACCTGATCTTCCAAGGTATTACTTCCATAAATATCCAATTGACGAATACCTAAGCGGTCCAAATTAGCCCCATGGACAATGTGTATTATCATAATCCAAATATACCCAAAGTAGATTTAGCCGCGCCTCTTATGAGCCCTTCCTCCAAATAACGCCTCCAAGAAACCAAAAGCGTATCCGAGCATCATGACAAAAGTGGTTATAATTGAAAAAATACCGACCACAAGCGATTTATTCTTGATACCACTTAAGATAAAAGGAATTAAGAAATAAAACACCCCGACAGATAAAGGATAAATTAAATTGTTCAATACCAATAAAAAACTTAGAAGTAAAAAGAAAATGAGAAATACAGGAAACATGTGGGTGAGTTTTAATTGTCCCTCATGCTTCCGGGATAAATGCCAACGGGCTCCACCAAACCTTCTAACTTGTTTATAAAAACCTAACAGTGTTGACCTTCTCTTATGGAAAACAAACGCCTTAGAAATGAGTCCAACTTTATATTTAGCATTAACTAGACGAATACTTAATTCTACATCCTCACCAGTTTTAAAATCAGTATCAAAGCCTTTCATTTTAATGAAAATATCTTTTTTTACACCCATATTAAAGCCTCTAGGATAATATTTTGAGGTAGATATTCTCCCACCGCGAATTCCACCTGTTGTCCAAAAACTTGTCATGCTAAAACTAATAGCTTTTTGTAACGCACTGAATTCTGGAGGAGCCGCATCAGGACCCCCAAAAACCTCCCACGAAGAAGCTCTCAAACCATTATCTATTTCATTCAAATAATCTCTGGGTATTATACAGTCGCTATCAAAAAATATTAAATATTCACCATGTGCTATTTCTGCCGCAGCATTTCTTGCATTTGAAACAGGTAAATATTCCTCATGAATCACCCTAATTGGCAGGTTACACTTTTTACTCTCTTGCTCGATAATAGGCCTTAACGTGTCGCCAGGGGTGCCATCTGCCAATATAACTTCAAAAGAATCTTGAGAGTAATTTATCTTTGAAACAGAAAGTATAAATTCCTGAACTTCTTCCGGTCTGTCAAATGTTGGGGAAATTAGTGAAAAACGCATTTAGCCTTCTTACTCTTTTACATTCAGAACCTGAGAAATAGAATAATGAACTTTTTTATTGCTCTGCCTTAGCATCAATTCAGCCAATAAGCCCGTCAAAAATAATTGTGTTCCCAAAACCATTGCGGTTAGGAAAATATAAAACCAAGGATCATCTGCAACCAATCCTGGTCTTAACCCTTGAGTTAATCGATATAATTTTATACCTCCCATGGCTAAAAGAGCAGCACCACTAGCAACAAACATCAAAGTTCCTAGTGTTCCAAAAAAATGCATTGGACGACGTTGAAAGCGACTTACCATGCTTAAAGTGACTAAATCAAGCATTCCATTAATAAAACGATTTAAACCAAATTTAGTCGTGCCATATTTTCTAGCTTGATGCTCGACTACTTGTTCACCGATATTAGCAAAACCTGACATCTTGGCTAATACAGGAATATATCGATGCATCTCCCCTTGAACCTGAATATTTTTAACAACTTCGTTTTTATATGCCTTGAGACCACAGTTAAAATCATGAAGTTTAATTCCAGACATTCTGCGGGCTGCCCAATTAAATAATTTTGTTGGTATAGTTTTAGAAATGGGATCGTAACGCTTTTTCTTCCATCCGCTTATTAGATCTAAATTTTCTAAAGATATTCTTTTGACAAGTTCTGGTATTTCATTAGGACTATCTTGCAGATCGGCATCCATGGTTATTACAACTTCACCTGAAGCCTGCTGAAATCCTACATGCAATGCTGCAGACTTTCCATGATTTCTTCGAAACTTAATAGCTCTTATAAAAGAATAATTTTTTTCTAAGTCCAGAATAACATTCCATGAATTATCAGTTGAACCATCATCGATAAATATAATTTCATAAGAAAAATTATTCTCTTGGCATACGCGATGGATCCATGAAGTTAGTTCAGGGATGGACTCCTCTTCATTCAGTAGAGGAATAACAATCGAAAGATCTAAATTGTTACTCAAATTCTGGAGGGTTTTTTTTACTTACTGCAGCGGCGATTAGTGCAATAAATGCAAAAAATATAAAACCAAAAGCTGAAGATTTTAACTGTCCAGTTAAAGACATATTCTTTTTTGCATCACTGATGATTTTATTCTCTAAATCATCGACTGAATCGATTCCCATAAATTTAATAGTTGTCTGCAATTGCTCCTCAGGCATTTCCATCATTGCCTCAAAAGCCATCTCTCCTTGACGAGATGATAATTCTGAATCAATAACATTGTACATGAGTAAATTAAAGATTAAAGATGCGAATAATGAAAAAATAACAGGAAGCATATATGCAGAAAATGACTCGCGGAAAGTAGCAAAACCATTATTTAATTTCTTGTAAGATCTAATTGCAAAAAAGGGAATAGCGACCGAGATAATCATAACTGAAATACTACCGACTGGATTAACAAATAAAGATTCATCAATAATATAGCAGCCGAGAGTGAATATAATTCCAACAAAGGCCATTAATAAACCATAATTTATCGCAACTTTTTTCATATTCTCATTCATGTCAATTCAAATTAAAAGGTTTATAAAGGTTGAGCAAATTTACAAATAGTAGTTTGACCATCCCGTATAATTCTTAACCATCCCATTTTTGGTACAGAAATAAGCCAGTCAATTGCACTTGATGGTGATTGATTTAACTCTTTTCTTGCGATGATACGTCCTTGTGTATCAACTAATTCTAATTTTTCTTTTCCCGAAAGTGCAAAAACCCTGATACCGCCGTCAATGATTGTTATCATATCTTCTGGAGTCCATGGCTCTTCTTCTAATTCTAACTTGGTCTTACTTCTGATTGGGATTTTCACTGAACTAAATCCTGAAGAAGATGTAGATAAAAAAGTCAGTGAATCTTGAGAATAAATATTAGATGAATTATAATCAATAGTTACCTCAAAGTGCTCGCCCGGCTCCAAACTTTTGGGAGATCCACCATTCAAGATATTTAATCCAGAATTACTAATATTCATATTGGAGAATAATAAAGGAACATTACCACTATTGGCAATAATAAATCTTCTCATCGCCTGGCCTCCTCCTGAGCGATGAACCAAATTAATAGTATCCTCTGAAATGATGAAATCGGTATCGGGCGAAGTAGAAGTAGGACCGACTAAGCTTGTTATACGATCAAGAAACTGAGGGTAATCAACAAATGGATTTCTATTATTCTGGAGTGCCGAAATACCGTTATTTCTGTATAAATCTAAACTATCTGGAGGGTGATTAAAATGCCAATCTCTAAGAATTGATTCCTGAGGAGCAAAGAAATTTGAATAATCACCATATCTCAGAACGAAATAAAGCATGGCCCTAGCACAATCTCCCTTATGATCATCTCTGGGCTCAAAAAGGCTTCCCTGGCGTTTACTTCCGCCAACACTCCAATTCGGGGTACCTGTAACTACACCAAAAGGGTGATTACTTCTTGAGCTGTTTGCAGATTGATCAGAAGGGAAAAGATGATGAATATCATTTTTCATCGGCGGTGCAGAATTAAATTTACTTTGAGGAAAAGTATGTTCACAATTAATATTATTAGCAACTGCGCCAGCTCTTGTATTGAAACTTGCTGATCTACCCGTATAAACGCATTCAACCATACCTCCGTGATTATCTAAAGTGCCATACATATTATCACGCGCCACGCTGTAAGACAGCACACTATGATTCGTTGAAATAATATTGTTTAAGGTTGAACGTAAATTCCCCTCTGTAAGATTTTGAGTACTAGAATAATACACATTAGAATATTGGACTTGAGCCTCAAAATCTAATGCAAATGCCCCTTCATCATGAGATGTGGTTAATATTAAGGGTAAAATGTGCTCAATATTATGGCGGGGTAAAAACATAACTGAGATAAATGACGAATCCCCAATAGAGATTATGCTATCCGTCAAATGAATTGATAGAACGGTGTCACCATAAACTGGCGCTGTTAAAACTGAATATATTTCTAAGTCTTCATTTGAAATATTATAAATCCAAAACCCTGAACTATCCATTTGTAATTCATTTACTACTCCACGATTAATTGTCTGTGTTTTTAAGACTTGGGAGATGGCTGAATATCCTGAGCATATCATGATGCAGATTAATGGAATAATGAGAAAACGATTTTGAGTCCGCATATTTTTAAAAATTATAATTGAATAACAAAGGTCGTCTATCTTTGCGCTCGGGCAAGGACCTTACAACCAGCTCCTGATTAATCCCCCAGGGCGGAAACGCAGCAAGGGTAGTCGGTCGTAGCGGTGTGATAAGACTCCTTGCCTTTTTTATTTCTTTACTAACTCCAGCGACACCTCAATGATGTCTTCTATGCTGGGTTTTGAGAAATAATCACCATCACTACCATAAGCCGGGCGATGAGATTTTGCAGTTAATGTAACTGGAGCCGCATCGAGGAATTTATAACCTCCTTGATCTTCAAGTATGTTTTTTAATAAAAAAGCAGAAGCCCCACCCTCGATATCTTCATCCACAATTAAAAGACGATTTGTTTTTCTCAAAGATTTTAAAATATCCTTATTTAGGTCAAATGGCAATAAGGTTTGACAGTCTATTACTTCGACTTCGATATCAAAACCTGACAAGAGCGATGACGCTTGTTCAGCAAATCTACACATTGATCCATATGTTATCAAGGTAATATCAGAGCCACTTCGTATCGTTTCAACCTTACCAAGTTCAATATTAAATTCTCCAATGTTTAATGGCAATCTTTCCTTTAGTCTGTATCCATTTAAACACTCAACAACCAATGCTGGCTCATCTGCCATCAAAAGGGTATTGTACATACCTGCAGCCTTGGTCATATTTCTTGGAACACAAACGTACATCCCCCTCAAGGACCCTAATATCATACCCATCGGTGAGCCTGAATGCCAAACTCCCTCAAGTCTGTGTCCTCTCGTACGAATTATTAATGGTGCTTTTTGTCGACCCTTGGTTCTCCAATGCAGAGTGGCGCAATCATCACTAAGGGTTTGAAGTGCATAGAGCAAATAATCTAAATATTGAATTTCAGCTATTGGACGCAGTCCACGCATCGCCAGACCTATTCCTTGGCCTGCAATGGTAGCTTCTCTTATACCCGTATCAAAAACACGCGTTTCACCATAAGACTCTTGCATTCCCTCCAGCCCTTGATTGACATCCCCAATTGAACCAACATCTTCACCAAAAATTATCACTTCGGGATGATTCTTGAGAAGAGCATTAAAATTATCTCGCAATACAATTCGTCCATCCACCTCTTCCATACTTTCATCAAATAGTGGATCAGTTATAGGAACCTTTAATGCCCGATTAGAATATAAGTATTTACTGTAGGCTTCTTCTCCCTTTTCCAACTGATAAGTAATCCAATTATTTACGGCAGAAGTGTCTTTACCCGCCATATTCGCCCGAATTGCTGACAAGCGAACTTCTGATAATGAGTCTCGCCACATTGCAGTTCGATTGCTTTTTAAAACGCCACCTTCTTTTGTGAATCCTAATTCACTCATCCATTCAGAAGCCTGATTCCTTATATTTTGCAGTGGCTCCAAGTAATTATCAAATGCTTCTTTCATGGCATTTTTAGCATCAGTTTTAGACTGAGCTTCAATTTTATCTAATTCCTCCGCAGTTATTAAAGAATGTTTCTCAATAAACAATCGAAACTGACGCAGGCAATCATATTCCTTCTCCCAAATTAATCGATCTTTTGACTTATACCTTTCATGAGAACCACTTGTTGAATGGCCTTGCGGTTGGGTCATTTCTGTTACATGAAGCAATACAGGAACATGCTCATTCCTTGCTATTTTTTCGGCTTTTTCAAAAGAAGAAACTAATTCCGTGTAATCCCACCCTTTAGCAGTTATAATTTCAAACCCAAATTCTAGTGTTTTTCCATTTTTTGTATTCTTTCTTTGAAACCCCGACAACGCCTTTGCAATATTCTGCTTTATTGTTTGATGTTTTGCATGAACTGAGATTCCATAATCATCATCCCAAACACATACGACCATGGGAACTTGCATAACTCCTGCAGCATTCATGGCTTCCCAAAAAAGACCTTCAGAGGATGCTGCATTTCCTATTGTGCCCCATGCAATCTCATCCCCATTATCCGTAAACTGATTTCTCAAGCCCAATTCTTTGTAGATTTTTGAGGCCTGAGCTAAACCTAATAGGCGAGGCATCTGTGCCCCTGTTGGAGATATATCCGATGATGAATTCTTTTGACTTATTAACTCGAGCCAATTTCCCTGATCATCAAGAGAATGCGTGGAAAAATGACCATTCATTTGCCTTCCACCACTTGAAGGCTCATTATCAATGTTTGTATCAGCATAAAGGGACGAAAAAAAAGAAGTGGGATTCAATTGATCAATTGCCATCATGAATGTTTGATCACGATAATAACCGCTTCGAAAGTCTCCATTCCGAAAAACTTTCGCCCATGCAATTTGAGCTAGTTCCTTGCCATCGCCAAATATTCCAAATTTAGCTTTACCCGTTAAAACTTCTTTTCTCCCCAGCAAACTGCATTCGCGGCTCAGAAAAGCAAGTTGATAGTCATTTTTTATGGAAAGTATAAATTCAGGGTTGTGCATAATGCAAAAATAAGGCGACCTTTGTCACCGACTAATGAAACGTTTCTAAAAATACAATCTATTCATGAAATTCTTTATCGATACAGCTAATCTTTCAGAGATACAACAGGCGCAGGACATGGGAGTCCTAGATGGAGTGACCACAAATCCATCTTTAATGGCCAAGGAAGGTATTTCAGGTGATGAAAAAATTAAAGCACACTATAAAGCAATTTGTTCTATCGTAGATGGTGATGTTAGTGCTGAAGTTATCTCAACTAATTATGAAGGAATGATTAGCGAAGGATTGGAGCTTGTTAAGATTGATCCAAAAATTGTAGTAAAAGTTCCAATGATTGCAGATGGAGTTAAGGCTATTCGTTATTTCACTAATAATGGAATACGCACAAATTGCACTTTAATTTTTAGCTCTGGACAAGCTCTAATTGCTGCAAAAGCTGGAGCAACATATGTTTCCCCTTTTATCGGTAGATTAGATGATATTTCAACTAACGGAATGGATTTAATAGAATCGATTCGAGTGATTTATGATAATTATGGATATGAAACAGAAATTCTAGCAGCATCTGTTCGTCACCCAATGCACATAATTCAATGTGCTCAACTTGGAGCTGATGTAATGACTGGTCCGTTGAGTGCTATTTCTGCTCTAATTAAGCACCCTTTAACAGATATTGGTCTTGCAAAATTTCTTGCGGACCATGCTAAATCCAATAAATAATCTATCGACGTTTATATTTTCCTGACTTTGTTAAAGGCAAATGACGTAGCTGGATTATTTGTTTAGGTCTTTTCCAACTAGGAAGAGAAGTGAAGACGTTATTCATTTTTTCCAGCTCTACCCCACTGAGTAAAACACTAAACCAGACCATTGCCTCATCCCAATTTTCATCTGGTTTTACCCCGACAAACCCTTCAGGATGACTGGGATAAACTCTGGAAACATGGTCTTCAATTTGTTTTGGATGAATTTTTTTTCCTGCACTGATTATTGCCCCATCTAATCTTCCTAACCAATAAAAAGATTTTCGATTTCTTGACAATTTTATACGATCTGTAGTTTTTAACTGGAAAACTCCACGATCCTTGATGCTTACTACCATTGCTCCATCAGAGGATGTTATTTCGACACCTTTTAAGCAATGATAATTAACTTGTTTTTTTGGATTTATTTCCCGGATGGCAAAATGTGTTATTGTCTCAGTCATCCCAAACCCATGAAATACATGTGAGGATACATTTGACAAGAAGTTCTCCTGGCTTTCTCGTATCGGAGATCCGCCTATCAATAAAGTCTTTAAGTTTTTGTAATTATCAATAGGTATCAGCATAGCCTGTTGAGGCACAAGCGCTAAAAAATCTAAACTTCCTTGCCATTCAATTTTTCGTCTCACTGGCACAATCTGAAAATCCATTTCCCATTCAATGGCTCGAAAAACCATTAATGCCCCACCAATACTTTTAGTATTTAATGCCAGAGCAGATCTCATCCCCTTAAAAAAATCAAATTTTTCTGCAGTTGATTTAATACTTGAAAGAATCTGATCTCTTGAAAAATTTATCAGTTTCGGTTTACCAGTGCTTCCACTGGTCTCAAACTCAAAAAAGGAATCTGACGATTTCCATTTCAAAATACATTGCTCAACATTATTTATTTCTGATGATGAACAATCCTTGTGAAAAGAGAAATCGGTCTTGCTCAAAGCATCCATATATTACCGTCCCTAACCACTGTCTTAGCTGGAGTATTGTTACTGTAAAGACTACCAGTGCCAAAGCCTTGAAATCCCTCTAATTCAGTAAGAGAACTAGCCCACTGAGCAATTCCTGTAAGCCCTTCATTTCCTTCTAAAGCCGATGTTATCCACCATTTTATTCCTCGATATTTAGCACGACTTATCCAATCTTCACAACTCTTAATTCCTCCCAGCAAAGAAGGTTTCAAGACAATAAAATGAGGTTTAATTCTATCAAGAAGAACATCTCTTTGTTTTTTATCAAAAACACCAATCAGGCTTTCATCAAGAGCTATTGGAATTCTCCCTTCGTTTGAAACTTTTACCAGAGAATCAATATCACCTGATGCGCATGGCTGCTCAATACTATGAATATTAAACTTTTCCATACGCGCCATATTCAGTAGGGCTGTTTCCAAATCGTAAACGCCATTTGCATCGACTCTAATCTGAATATTTGGCTTTTCGTTTCTTAATGTTCTTAAAATATCTAACTCTTGCTCACTGTCGAGAGAACCAACTTTCATTTTTATACATCTATATCCCTCTAGCAAACGGCTATCGAGCTGATCTTTTAGAAAACATTTATCGCCCATCCAAAGAAGACCATTTATAGGCAAGCCTTTTTCTCTTCTTGTAAAAGGAGTATCGAATAGATTCCAAGATGAATTTGATACTGTTAAAGACTTCCATTGCAATAAAGCCAATTCTAAGGCAAAAACAATACTTGGCCAATGCTTATAATTATCATACCAATCGCTATCCGGGGCACTTATCTCTGCCCATTCTTTCCATTTCTTTGGTTCTAAAGCTGTTAATTCCAAGCAAAGATCCTTGAGTTTTTCCTCATATCTCGAAAAATCTTCAATGCTCAATCCTGGTAATATCCCGCACTCACCTCGCCCAGTAACTCCCTCACAAGTGACTTCAATAAAGTAACAAGGCTTTTCAGTCATTATTCCGCGAGAGGTTCCTGCAGGATGAATAAATTGATAAGTATATCCCCAATATTTTGCTATCATCTTAATCAAACTAAGGAATCAATGTTTTATTTGAATCTAATAATAATCCTAATCCGATTGAAATAGCAAACAAAACACAAATTATTGCAGTTGGCTTTAATAAAACATCAAACTCTTTTGGGGATCTAGCTTTCCACATTTGATATAATCCAAAAACTAATGAGGGAGTAAAAACTAAAAAAAGAAAATTAAGATATAAAGTTGTCTTATTTAGAAACATAAATAATACTGCAACACCAATAGAACTAAAAACCAATAAAATTTGATAAATACGAGCGTTAAAAATACCTATTTTAATTGCAAGTGTCATTTTTCCTGCTTTTTTATCCGATTCGTAATCTCGCATATTATTCAAATTCAAAACTCCTGCAGCCAGAAATCCTATTGATAAGCTGGGGAGCAATATCATCATATTTAAACTTTTTGATTGAAGTATATAACTACCTAGAACCCCAACTGGACCGAAAAATAATATGACAAACAAATCACCCAAAGCTTTATATCCAAAAGAAAAACCCAAGGTATAGCCCCTTGAAGACCATGTCGCTAAAAGGCCAATAAGAAAAAAAATTATAAAAATATATGACGGTTCCGAAAAACCTATTGAACCGAAGTAAGCCGTGATTAATGTCAAAATAATTGAAGCCCATGAAAAAATACTAACTGCAGATTTCATTTTTAAAATTGAAATTTGACCTGAAGTAACTACTCGAGATTCTGCACCCTCTAATCGATGAGAATCTACTCCGCTTAACCCATCTCCATAGTCATTAGCTAAATTTGATAGCAATTGATAGGTAATAGCCGTAAAAAGCATTAATACAAACAAAATAAAACTAAAAGAGCCTTCATCTGCTGAGATTAGCGAGCCCAAAGCAATACATGCGAATGCAAGGGGTAAAGTCCTTAACCTCAGCGCCGAAATCCAAATTTTAAG
>Ga0213869_10000283_pt1 | contig 42475 bp, 36 predicted proteins | sample PICome_10_FD_160083 | JGI IMG/M metagenome (GOLD analysis project Ga0213869, IMG submission 160083) | Coastal seawater microbial communities near Pivers Island, North Carolina, United States - PICO132 | ecosystem: Environmental > Aquatic > Marine > Coastal | place: USA: North Carolina...
GGGCACAAAGTCGCAGGGTCACAGGGTCACAGGGTCACAGGGTCAGCTACCCAAAGATGGGGTTGGGTCCATCCGACTCGCGGTGGACGGCGGCAGCGACACCGTCGATGACCGCCTGCATATTCGAGCGATGTTCGTTGATGCGACGGTGCAGAATACGGGGCTCCTTGTCGGGCATCGACGCGATGGCCTGGCTGATACCAGACGGGCCGGGCCCCAGAGTCAGGGTGTAACGAAGCCGAGTGGCTCCTGCGATCCTGGCCAGTTCGAAGCACCAACGGGCGCCAGGGTTATCGGCATCTGACGTGACCCACCCGAACTCAACGAGGTTTTCGTAGCGATTGATGAAACACGGCACGTCCCACTCACCGATCGCTTCATGTTTGTTCGACCCGATGAACTGTGCGCCAAGAGCGGGACCATCGACACCATCGGCCCATCGGGCACCAACGAACTCAGGGCTGAACTGCGCACCGAAGTTAATGTCGGTGACCAGGTCCCAGACCTGTTGGATCGGCGCCTTAATATCGGCCTCGACGACGCACCCAGGGCCGTCGGCCAGACAGGCCGGATCGCTGGGTCCAGATTCCCAGGTGTGCGCGTACTGATCGATAAAGGTGATGTCGCGCGCCGGGTAACGAGGCGCCTTCTTGAAATCGTCGCCGGTGTACCAAGCCACAGGAATCATTGCGATCTGGGTACTGGTCTCGGGAACACCCAGCACCTCTCGCAACTCATCGCTCTTGCCCAGAATTGCCGTGGTCCAGGCGGTACCCAGACCGCGCGCCCGAAGCGCAACGCAGAAACTCCACACCGACTGCACCACCGAGTCGAACAGGCCGGGCCTGCCACTGCCGTCGTGAACTCCCATGATGGTTGGTATGACGATCGCTGGAACCTCCGCCAGGTGTTCCGCCAGATAGGCCGCCGAATTCATCACTCGTTCTTGAGGATGGCCCGTGCCAGCGATCTTGTTGCGGGCGCCGATCATGAACTCGCCACCTGTGGCCATATAGAGCTCGGCCAGCTGCGCTTTCACCTTTGGATCACGCACCACGACCCACCGTCGGCTTCCTTGGTTGCCACCCGAAGGAGCCTGCTCAGCGACATCGATGCAGTCATAGATGATCTGATTGTCGACAGCACGTTCGAGATCGAGCCGTAACCGCACAGCTCGGGTAGTGGTGAGTGCGTGATCAACTGACGAGACATCGATGTTCATAACAACCCTTTCGGCCCTTGGCCCTCGGCCCGTACTGGCCACATGCCGGCACTCGCCACACCGACCTTATGGCACCCAACCTCTACGTTTCTGCAACGATCGGACGACTATTTTGTTCAATCGGTTCAGAAACGTTTCGCCTGTGGCATCTACTGTCATCTGATGTCGCACGATGGAGCTCGCTCGCCAGGCACACTCCTCAGTCGACTTCCGCTGTATGTGGGTGGCTTCATGGGGCCGTTTGGGACCGTCGTAATCGTGCCGATGTTTCCGGAGCTACGCGAAGAATTCGATGCTTCCTCGAGTGCTGTCAGCCTGGGCTTCAGCCTGTACCTCCTGCCGTTTGCAGCCCTGTTGTTGGTCTCGGGGACCCTGGGCGAACGATGGGGGCGCCGGAGCACCGTGCGCGGCACCTACCTGCTGTATGCAGCGGCAAGCATCGGCTGCGCGTTGGCCCCGAATCTGACAGTCTTCATCCTTGCCAGGGCGATGCAAGGAGTAGCGAACGCCTTCATCACTCCCCTGCTTCTTGCCGGGCTGGCCGAAACAGTTCCGGCCGACCGATTCGGCCGTCAGGTCGGCATCTATTCGAGCTTTCAGGCATTCGGCGGTGGGTTGGGCCCGATCATCGGCGGCGTCGCTGCCGATACCAGCTGGCGGTATGCCTTTTGGGGAACGATGTTGGTTTCGCTCGTGCTTGCGTTGGCGCCGCCCCAGGGCGAAGCCCGACGTGATGCCGAGGCACCCCGCCTGCGCCCACTGTTGACTCGCCGTATGGTCGCACTCGGCGTGGCATTCCTGTTCGCTGCCGCAGGGCCGATCGGTATAAGCGTGCTCGTAGGGGTCGCAGCCCGAGATGTGCTCGACCTATCAGGCACCGCGACCGGCATCGTCTTGTTTGGTGGCGCCATGAGTGCTCTCGTGCTGGGTCCAACTTGGGGCCGCCTACTGGACTCGGTCGGCACCCGAAAGCTCGGACTGATTGCCGCGGCAACCGCCACCGTGTTAGCCGGCGTTCCCTCGTTCGCAACCAGCGGATGGGCGCTCGGCATCATGTGGATAGTCGCCAGCGCTGCAATCAGCGCCATCATTGTGGTCTTTCAAGCGCTCGGTGCATCGATCATGCCCACGAACCGCGGTGGCGCACTGTCGTTCCTGTTGTCGTTCCGATTCGTAGGCCACGCGATCGGACCGATCTTGTTTGTGCCACTCATCGACTGGTCGGTCAGGGGCGCGTTCTTTATGGCTGCAGGCTTGGGGCTCGTCACCACCGTGGTCATCGTTACGTTCCGCGAACAAGATTGAACCCGACCCAAACGGGAACCGGCTGAAGTTCAGGCGGCGATGAGTTCGTTGATCCTGGAGGTTAGGCCCTCGAGCCCCATTGCGCCGATTCGGCTCTCGGAGGTGCCGTCGTCGTTGATAAAGACAAAAGCGGGTTGCGACGTGATCCCGAATTCTCGCCACACCGCGATGTTAGGGTCCGCGATGTGTTCGAAGCCGTCGACTTCTCGTGACGTGATCCACTCCTGGAACGTGGCTGCTTCGTCGCGGCCAGCCACACCGATCACGGTGACATCGTTAGCAAATAACCGTTGAACCTCTGCGACCGCAGGGGCTTCTTGGGTGCAGGTCGGTCACCACGGCGCCCAGAACCACAGGACAACATCTTGACCTTCGAACGAACCGAAGTCGATCTGCCCACCGCCAACCGTCGATGCGACAAGCGACGATCCTGTGGGTGTTGGCTCCGCCATTAGTGGCGAAGCCTCGACTGCTGTGTCGGCTGAGCCACCACCGCAACTCGTCATCACAAGTGCACATGCACCGAGCAACCCACAAGCTACGCGCACAAGCTTCGAAAATCGGGTACTCATGGTTGAGAGCATAGAGCTGCCTGTCGGCAGGCATTCATCAACACTCGTTAACGACTGCGAAACTCCGCTGCGGCCACGGGAGATCTAGTTGTCGAGTAACTCGACCTCGACGAACGCCACCGGAGCGTCGCCGTCGTTGGCAACATTGTGGGCAACCCCTTTGCCTCGCTGATACGAGACGCCTATGGAGAGCGGCGCGACCGTTGTTTCGCCATCGGCTTCGATAGTTAGTTCACCGTCGGTGATAGGGACAACAACGTAGTCGTACTGGTGCACATGGGCGCCGGTTTCACTGCCGGGCGGGAACGTCCATCTCGTGACCCGAACAACACCGTCATCGAGCTGTTGCTCAGCGGTCGCAGCGCCGCGGATTCGAGCCGCGTCGTAACCGGCCTCGTCGATTGCGGCAACAATCTGAGAGCTTTTCCCGCCTTGCACGGTCACGGTCCTGGCATCGATATTGACCTCGACCGACGCAACGTTGGGCACCTGGGTGACCTCAGCGGTAATCGCTGTCACGCAGTGTTCGCAGCTGATCTCAGGAACCGAATACATCTTGGGCGAAGCCATCGTCCGACCTTTCTTAGTGATTGACAGTGCACCGTAGCCAGCAACCGGCCACATCCAGTTTCGCCATATCACGGCGGCTGATACATGCTATTTCAACTTGTCGGACGGCAGCCGAATAGGCACCCTGAGAACGCCGGCTGGCAGCACGCGTCGAGATAACCAATATTCGTGAACAAAATCGGCTCGACAGGACAGCCGCCTTGTGGCTTAACGTGGCGTTATGACCCCAAGCGAAACCGTTTCCGCGTTCATCGAGGCCATCGAACGACTCGACGTCGATGCTGCCATAACCATGCTCGCCGAAGATGTCTCGTATGAGAACGTACCGATGCGCCCGATCACCGGCCGGGAAGGCGTGCGCTCTGTACTAGATAACTTTCTCGGCGCAGCCAGCGAAGTCTCATGGCCCGTCAGCTCACAGATCACACATGGCAATCGGGTCGTCAACGAACGCGTCGACCGGTTCAAGATTGGTCACGGGTGGCTCGAACTGCCCGTCGCGGGCTTCTTCGATGTCGACCAACACGGGCTGATCACGCTGTGGCGAGACTATTTCGATCTCGCTACCTACACCGACCAGATGTCGGCCCTGCAACCCTAGGAGTTCGTACACCAGGCGTTCATGCACTGTCATGCAACCACACCAGACTTAACAAGGGATGGATCCCGGTGACCATGTCGGTGACCTGAACCTCGCTGTGAGGCTCCAGCCACCGACAGCAAGAGAGACAGAGACCCTCTTCGGGCCTCTGTCTCAACGCGACCAGATGACCGCTAGGCACTGTTGCCCAGCGTCAGACTCAGATGGTGTTAACCAGCGTCGACGTTCCATCCGGAGATCGACTTGACTTCGCAGAATTCCTCGATGCCCCATTCGCCGCCTTCACGACCGTTGCCTGACTGGCCATAACCACCGAACGGTGCACCAGCACCGCGGGCCTGACCATTCATCTCAACCATGCCGGAACGGAGTTGACGGGCCACGCGCCGGGCCCTGTCATTGTCTTGTGTCTGTACATAGTTGGTGAGGCCATAGGGCGTGTCATTCGCAATGGCGATCGCTTCTTCTTCGGTTTCAAACGGCGTCATGGACAGCACCGGACCGAAGATCTCTTCACGAGCGATGGTCATGTCGGGGTCGACATCGGCGAACACGGTCGGCTTCACGAAGTAGCCGGCTTCGTGGCCATCGGGACGACCCGTTCCGCCAGCGATCAACCGTGCTCCTTCCGACTCCCCAGCAGAGATGAGAGCTTGGATCTTGTCCCACTGGACCTTGCTCACGACCGGGCCGATGTGGCGACCTTCGTTGCTGGCAATGTCGACGGCAGTTTTCTCGGCAACCTCTTGCGCTGTGGCGACTGCCTGGTCGTACAGCGGACGCTCCACCAGCATCCGGGTTGGAGCGTTACATGACTGTCCGCTGTTATTGAAACACTGACGGACACCGCGGGTCACAGCCTTTTCGTCGGCATCGGCGAACACGATGTTCGCTCCCTTGCCGCCGAGTTCAAGCGCGACTCGTTTCACCGAGTCGGCCGCATTCTTAGTAATCGCTACGCCGGCCCGAGTCGAACCCGTGAACGACACCATGTCGACATCAGGATGGCCTGACAGTTGGCTACCAACACCTGGCCCATCACCTTGCACCATGTTGAATACGCCAGCAGGGAAACCCGCCTCGTCGACCATTTCGGCAAAGAGCGCAGAACTCAGCGGGGCAACCTCGCTTGGCTTGAGGACCATGGTGCAGCCAACACCGAGCGCAGGCACCACCTTGAGTGTGACCTGGTTCATCGGCCAATTCCATGGGGTGATCAACGCAGCCACGCCAACGGGTTCGTAGAGGATTGCATTGTCTGGTGCATGATCGCCGAGCGGACGCTCAAACTCGAATGCTTGAAGCCCACGGATGATGTTTTTGATGTGTGCGGCGCCGGCACCGACCTGCGCGGTCTGAGCGAGGGCCATTGGAGCGCCCATCTCCATCGAAATCGCCTCGGCCATTTCTTGGCTACGGGCCTTGTAGATCTCGAGCAGCTTCTCGAGCAGCGCAATGCGCTCGCCCTTTGGGGTCATGCTCCACGGCCCAAACGCGGCCTTGGCCGCAGCAACCGCAGCGTTGGTGTCAGCCTCGCCTCCCAGTGAAATGGTGGCGCAGACTTGCTCGGTTGACGGGTCGATGACATCAAAGTCGTTGGCGACGGCCGGGGCTACCCACTGGCCGTTTATGTAGAAGTTGCGGCGATCAATCATGGCGTTCTCCTGGATCATGTCCGGGCGTTCCAGACCCCACCATTGTGGTCGGCCCAGACGCGTCGCGTGGCATTCAGCCGCTACGTTCTTGCATCCATCGCATCTTCGCGAGGTGCAGTCGCAGATACACCCTGACCATCAACAGAGAACCAACGTCGCTCCGTTGGAAAACCAACCAAATCGACTAACCCACATCGACGGGCAACGAAACCTGAAGGTAGCCACACACCGAATACATTGCTTGACTGATGAACTCTTCGTCGGACTGAGTCCCAAAACCAGATGGTGCGCTGCGTTCGTGCATACGCACCCGCATCATGGACCCCAACTGATCCAGCACAAAGGCCACCGCAAGCCGGGGGTTCTCGTGCCCGATCTCGTCGCTGCGAGTGAGCAAGAAATTGCTAAATTCTGCTTCGCGTCGCCTCCGCAGCTCACACATCTGGTCGTGAATCTCAGGCTCAGCCTGGCTGAGTGCTACTGCCGAACGGGATCGCCTTGGTAGTTCCCGATCGTTACGCATCGTCAGCTCGACATAGCCGTGCAAGATGTCACCTATCGTTGTGCCGGCCCAGCGGTTCGGGTCAAGACCAAGCCGGGCCATCTCGTCGAGTTCTGTCGCATATCGTGCGAAGAGCGCAAACTGGATCGCCCGTTTGTCGCGGTAGTGGTGATAGAACGCGCCAATGGAACATCCTGCAGCGGACGAGATATCAGCGATCGTGGCGCCACCGATGCCGTGCTCGGCGAACAGTTCCTCGGCGGCATCGAGAAGAGCTACCTGCGTCTTGCGACTCCGGTCCTGTTGACCCTCGCGAACCCGGTGCAGGTCAGACCCCCATGTACTTCGATTCACCCCACCCCCCCCTGATTACTGTCACGAACTGCAGCCCCCCGGCTGCAGTGTTAGAGACCCTAACCGATGCGTGAGCCCTGATTCCATTCGTAGTCAAGCAGACCTGACACGCAGGGCGAAAGTGAAATAGAAAGCAAGCCGTCAAGCGATTCGCCGACATATGGTGCGCATGGCTCAATTCCCATGGACGAATACAGCGCTTGGGCTTCGACCATCGCTGGCAGGGTGTTCAGACGAGGCGCGAGCTCGATGCCGCCTGGGCGTGACACGAGATGTTCGGCCAGCCGCCGTCCCAGACCGGTCCCGCGGCCTTCGTGACGGACGAACAGCCTGCGGATCTCGCCAGTACGGGGAGTGCCAGATCGGCCGGAAGCGAGCGCCGTCCAACCGAGCGCCGTAGTTCGCTACCACCCATCGCTTCCTCGGCCATACTGGGGACATGGCAACGCCGATCGACACGCTGACCAACGAGACCGTGGACCTGCTGCAGCAGATGATTCGCAACCAATGCGTGAACGAGGGCACGCCTGAGTCAGGTCATGAGGACCGAAATGCTCGGCTGGTTCGAGACCAGCTCGACGGCCTAGGCGTCGACTTTCAAATGTTCGAGCCGGAGCCGAACCGGACATCGCTCATTGCCCGCTACGAGGGCACAGACCCACATGCACCGTCGTTGTGTTTGATGGGCCACACCGACGTTGTGCCCGTGAGTCCCGAGGGCTGGGACAATGACCCGTTTGGTGGTGAACTGATCACGTCGGCCGACGGCACACCCGAGGTTTGGGGCCGCGGCGCTGTGGACATGTTGAACGTCACGTCGTCGATGTTGGTGGCGTTTCGCGAAATCGTACGGTCGGGCAAACGTTACCCCGGCGACATCATCTACTTCGCAGTGGCCGACGAAGAAGCCGGCGGTGTCCTTGGCGCAAAACACATCATTGAGAACGACTGGGATGCCATCAAGTCCGACTACGTACTGACTGAGTACGGCGGCACACCATCGTTCACCGACGACGGCACCACCGTGTTGCTCACCAACGGCGAGAAGCGCGGCGCCTTCCGTCACCTTGAGATCGCTGGCTCACCCGGCCACGGTTCCATGCCCTACGGAACCGACAATGCGCTGATCAAGGCGGCCAAGATCGTGGCTCGTATGGCCGAGTACGAGATTGCGCCTCGGATCGATGAGATGTTTCGAGATCGGGTGCGAGCACTTGGTTTCGACGCCGATATCGAACGGCGACTACTCGACCCTGCACATATCGACGATGCCTTGGCCGAGCTCCCTATGGGTATGGCTCGTAATCTGCACTCGTGTTGCCAGATGTCGTTTAGTCCCAACGTCTTGAACAGCGGCGAAAAAGACAACACCGTTCCCGATCATGCGGACCTTATGGTCGACATCCGGGTGCTCCCCGGCGAAGACGATGACGATGCCGATCGCCATCTGCGCGCGATCATTGGCGAGGATCTCCTTCCTTCGGTCACGATCCATCGCAAGTACGACGAGGCACAAGGGCCAGCGCTCTCGTCGACCGACACACCGCTGTGGTCGGCATTAACCGACTCCATCCAGATTGCCTATCCCGATGCTCGGGTGGTCCCATCGATCGTGACCGGCGGAACCGACGCCCGCTTCTTCCGTGCCCGAGGTGTGCCTGCCTATGGCGCCGGATTGTTGAGCAACAAGGTCTCGTTCTCTGAATTCCAGAACCGCTTCCACGGCAACAACGAACGAATTGATGTCGAATCGCTCAAACTCACCACCCAGCTGTGGCTCAACGTCTGCGACCGCCTCTGGGTCTAACCCTGGTCACACGTGTGGAGGCTGATCAGCGATTGTCGCGGGTGAACCTCCACATGTGGTTCTGAACGCACCCTTACAGAACATCAGAGCAAGGAAGTTACGCATCTCCTGCATGATGGCGATGCTCGTGCCGTCGATAGAAGCACACGGTCTCCCCACGTCATCGGGGGTCACGTCATGAGGGGTCAGACCCTCGATGACGCCGACGAGTCGAATGCGACGGTGATGACGTCGTTAATGGTTGCGGCGAAGTGCAGTTCGACCGAATCGAGTACGTGTTCGGGGATGTCCTCGGCGTCCTCACGGTTCCCTTCGGGCAGGATCACATGGGTGACACCAGCTCGGTGGGCAGCCAGGACCTTCTCCTTGACACCGCCGATTGGCAGCACTCGACCGTGCAGCGTGACTTCGCCGGTCATGGCGACGTCGGATCGCATCGCCTGGTCTCGGAGCAGACTGATAAACGCGGTGGTCATGGTGACACCGGCTGACGGACCGTCCTTCGGAATCCCACCGGCTGGGAAGTGCACGTGGAACCGTTTGTTTAGCGGATCCTCGATACCGAGTTCTGCTGCGTTTGCTCGCAGATAGGAGAGCACGATCTGGCCGGACTCTTTCATCACGTCGCCGAGCTGACCGGTCAAGGTCAGACCAGGCTCGGCATCGCTCGCCGAAACTTCAACAAATAACACGTCGCCACCAGCGCCGGTGACCGCGAGTCCAGTAGCGATACCGGGAATGACGAGGCGGTCTGCCGGCAGGTCCCGAGAGGCAGAACGCCCAAGCGCAGGTCGTAGGTCGTCGTCCGAGATCGTGATGACATCGACGTCGGGACTACGTACGAGTTCACTGACGCCTTTGCGCATCAGCCGGTCGAGCCGCTGCTCGAGTCGACGAACCCCAGCCTCACGGGTGAAGTCACCAACGACGGTGCGCACGATGTCGTCACTGATCACGACTTCGTCCGTGCTCACGCCGTTGCGTTTGTATAACCGAGGCAACAGGTGGTCGCGTGCGATGGAGACCTTCTCGTCTTCGGTGTAACCCTCGAGGCTGATGATCTCCATACGATCAAGCAGCGGGGCGGGGATCGTGTCAAGCACATTGGCGGTGGCGATGAAGACAACCTCGCTCAGGTCGAGTTCGGTCTCCAGGTAGTGATCACGGAACGTGGCGTTCTGGGCTGGATCGAGTACTTCGAGCAGCGCAGACGATGGATCGCCACGCCAATCATTGCCGACCTTGTCGATCTCATCGAGCAAGATGACGGGGTTCATGGTGCCAGCATCGGTCAGTGCCCGAACAAGGCGACCAGGGCGCGCCCCGACATAGGTCCGGCGGTGGCCGCGGATCTCTGCTTCGTCACGGATGCCACCGAGTGATATGCGCACGAACTTGCGTCCCATGGTCTCGGCAATCGATTCACCCAGACTCGTCTTGCCCACGCCGGGAGGGCCGACGAGGGCCAAGATGGTGCCACCGGCCTTGCCGGTCTCGTCGACATCGCGTTCAGAACGCAGCTTGCGCACGGCCAGGAATTCGATAATACGTTCCTTGACCTTGTCCAGGCCGGTGTGGTCAGCGTCTAGTTGTGCCTGAGCGTCGTCAAGGTCAAGTTTGTCTTGAGTCCGTTCGTTCCACGGCAGTTCGAAAATCGTCTCGAGCCAGGTACGAATCCAGCCCGACTCCATCGACTGATCGCCCATCCGTTCGAGTTTGGTGATCTCTTTCTCGGCTGCCTTGGCGACGACCTCGGGCAGTGCACCGTCGGCGATGCGGGCCCGATACTCGGCGATGTCATCGTCGTCGACATCGCCGATTTCTTCACGGATGGATGCCATCTGGCGGCGAAGGATCGCTTCTCGCTGATCCTTTTCGAAACCTTCACGCACCGTCGAGTTGACGTCGTGGTTCACGTTGGCCTCGGCCAACGCTTCCTTGACCCAGACAAGGGCCTTGGTGATACGTTCAGTCGGGTCGATCGTTTCGAACAATTCCCGGCGGCGATCATCGCCCAGGTCTGGCCATAGCCCGATCGTGTCGGCAAGCGCCCCCGGGTCTTCGACGCCGTCGAGCATGCCAACAAGCCGACTGCCGCCCACCAAACGAAGCAACTCCATTGCGGTACCGCGATATTCGATTGCAAGCGCCTTCGCTTCTGCGGTCGCTTTACCTTCTTCGACCTCGGTCACGGTCACATGGAGTACGCCGTCGATGCCGGTCTCCCCCTGACCGATTCGTACGCGACGTAGGCCCCGTAACACCGCACCTTCGCCGCCGCCAGGAAGCTGGCCATGTTGTTCGATGCGAACGACGATGCCGATCGTCGAATAGTCCCCACCAGATTGGGGGACAGCGACCAGTTCCTTGCCATCGGTGCCCGCAGCGGCTTCAAACGCGGCCCGGGCACCTGGGCTTTGGGCTTCGACGGTCACGACCATGTCGGGGAAGAACACGCCATTGGGAATGGGAAGAAGGTGGAGAGTTGTGCTGTTAATCGTGGACACGCATACCTCGCAAGTGGGGTGAATTACACGATTACAAAGGGCGCGCACGCCCGCTATTCCACACCGTCGAGTCAAGATTCACCACAGTCAGTAGACCCGCATCATCATGCGGTTTCCGGCCGCCGGCCGTGACTACCGACACACGAAAGAGCGTCCGACTTCCGAGCCTCGTCAGCCCGTGATATACCCCGAGACGCCGGTCAGTGGCAGGTGTCCAGCATCAGTCTCGTGCGGCCAGGGCCAGTTCGCTGAGGTCGCTCATCATTGCGCCGATTTCATAGTCGCTCGGGGTGTAGATCCGAGCAACACCTGCTGAGCGCAACGCCTCGTGGTCCTCGCCGGGGATGATCCCGCCAACGATGACCGGTGCATGCACTCCAACTGCGGCAAGTGCCGCAAGAACCGCTGGCACCAGTTCGACATGGCTGCCGGAGAGAACTGAAAGCCCGATCAAGTCGACGTCTTCGTCGCGGGCGGTGGCTGCAATCTGGTCTGGTGTTCGGCGAATGCCCTGGTAGACGACCTCCATCCCGCTGTCTCTGGCTGCGAGCGCTATCTGTTCGGCGCCATTCGAATGACCATCGAGTCCGGGTTTGGCGATCAGCACCTTGGGCGGGCCGTCGGCAAGACCTTGGTGGAAGCTCGCCAATGCTCCAAGGGCCGCGGTGCCGACGGCGGCTGCGTGAGCGACCCCAGTAGGCCCCTGAAATTCGCCGAAGACACCTCGCAACGCATGCGCCCACTCCCCTGTGGTCACGCCAGCGCGAGCACATTCGATAGTGGCTGCCATGATGTTCTCGGTGCTGCTTGCCACCCGGCGCAACTCGTCGATCGCCGCTTCTGCGGCGGCACGATCACGACTCGTGCGCCACTGTTCGACGTCGGCAACCATCTGTTGCCCGACGTGGGGGTCTACCCGCAGAATCGCTTCGGAGCCACCGAGCGCCGATGGCTCGGACTCGGTGAAGTGGTTGCGTCCAACAACGGTGGTATCACCCGTCTCTATCGATCGGACTCGCCGAGCATTCGATTCGACCAGCGAACGTTTCATGTCTTCGATGGCAGCAAACGCTCCACCCCGTTCGATAATCCCATTGAGCTCGGACCATGCGTCGGCCATCAGGTCTGAGGTGAGCGCCTCGATCACATGGCTGCCAGCGAAGATGTCGTCGTATTCGAGCAGGTCGGTTTCAAACGCCAACACCTGCTGCATACGAAGCGCCCATTGTTGATCCCACGGGCGTGGCAGACCTAGTGCCTCGTTCCAGGCTGGCAGCTGGATCGACCGGGCTCGCGCATCCTTGGACAAGGTCACGCCCAGCATTTCGAGCACAATTCGTTGCACATTGTTCTCGGGTTGGGACTCGGTCAAGCCCAGCGAGTTGACCTGCACGCCATAACGAAACCGGCGCTGTTTCGGGTCCGTCACGCCGTACCGGTCGCGGGTAATCTGCTCCCACATCTGGGTAAACGCCCGCATCTTGGCCGTCTCTTCAACGAACCGAATGCCAGCATTGACGAAGAACGACACGCTGCCGACAACCTGACCGAACGCATCATCAGCTACCTGTCCGCTTGCTCGGACCGCGTCGAGTACGGCCACTGCATTGGCCAACGCAAACGAGAGCTCTTGGACCGGTGTGGCGCCAGCTTCCTGCAGGTGATAACTACAGATATTGATCGGGTTCCACGCTGGCACTTCGGCCGCGCAGAAGGCGATCATGTCGACGATCAAACGCAGGCTTGGTTCAGGCGGGAAGATGTACGTGCCCCGGCTCAGGTATTCCTTGACGATGTCGTTCTGCGTTGTGCCCCGCAGCTCGGCACGGGCCACCCCCTGGGTCTCGGCATTGGCGATGTGTAACGCTAGGAGCCATGACGCGGGCGCATTGATCGTCATCGAGGTGTTCATCTGGCCAACGGGGATTCCGTCGAGCAGCGTCTGCATGTGGCCAAGATGCACGATCGGCACGCCGACCTTGCCGACCTCACCCGCCGCAAGCACATCGTCGGGGTCATATCCCGTCTGCGTTGGCAAGTCGAACGCAATAGATAGTCCGGTCTGGCCCTTCTCAAGATTGCTGCGATACAGGGCGTTCGAAGCGTCAGGGGTGGAGTGCCCGGCATAGGTCCGCATCATCCATGGCCGGTCTCGATCTCGTGTCACCCAACCAGTGTGGCCCGCAGGCGAGCTGGACTGTCACTCACGACTCGAAGCGTTGCCGCTGACCCGGTCCGCTCCAACACACGACTCGCCTTCTGACGCAGCAAGACCTCAGCCCCGAAGGTTGCGCAGCTGTTCGATATGGGCCGGCAGGTGCATCGAAGCCTGAGTGGCAACCGCAACGGACTCCCATGGCAGTAGACGATCGACCATCGTCTCGCCGTTGTGCAGCAGGCAGCAGTGCACCTCGTTCTGGCGCTGGTCTGGAGACAACCGACGCAACGAAGCAAGCACAAGTTGCGCCATGTTCTGGCCAGCGGTGATCAGGCCCGCTAGATCGTGATTGGCAGCGATGAACGAGGCCAGCACATCGAGGTCCTGACACACATGGTTCTCGAAACGAGCCTCGTTCTGGTGCACGAGCGCCTGACAGACGCCCAACATTGCGGCATCGTTGAGCGCAACGTGTGCGACCACCTGTTCGGCATTCCACTCACCATCGGGGGCCGGACCGAACCCACCGAGTTCGGCCTCGGCGAAAAACGTTTCGTACACGCCGGCCAGTTCGGTGACATCGACCGCGTCGGGGCGCACCTCGGCTGCATCTGCGAAGAAATCGAGCACGTAACCCCATGCGTTCGGTCCCACGTATCCAAGGCGGCGAGCAACGCCGGCTTCACCGAAGGTTTCCCAGCCTCGATGTTCGATAACCACTCGGGTCCCGGCGCCATCAGCCTCGAAGACAACCTCGACCTCGCTTGCCTCTTCGCCATCGCCACCGGGGTGCCAGGTGAAGACCAGTCGGACAGACGGCTCCCATGCCAGGACCTTGCCCCAGATCGCTTCGGACCCGTCGACCGACTGTTCAACAAGTTGACCATCGCTGAATGCAACGCTCGCCGAGGCGTCGCCGAACAGTCCGTGGGATGGCAGCGGCCACCATGCCCCGATCTCTGACGTGAACACGTGGAACGCCTCGTCGATCGGGCGATTCACCCACGCGGCCCGCACTACGGGAGGAAATCCTGACATCATTTTACTCCTTCTGCATGGGCCACAAAGGCCGTGAGTGCGTCGTCCCAGAATGAATCCACCCATGCCCGCACCGAGCGCAGGCCGTCGGGGTCGATTCGGTACATACGCCGAGCGCCGTCGGGACGAGCGACCACGAGGCCTGCCTCGCGTAACACCTTGAGATGTTGTGACACGGCGGGCTGGCTCACGGTCGTGCCATCAGTTAACTCCCGCACGCTGCGTTCGCCGTTACGAAGCAACTCCAACACCCGACGACGGGTTGGGTCGTGCAAGACATCAAGGGCTGCCGTTGCTTCATAAGTCATGACTTATTATTAGCATGAACGAATGGAAAGGGAAAGTGGACGAACCCGTCACAACACGTGGTCACTCGCATCTGGTCCCGCCACGGCCCTCGCCGGTCGCACGTCGCGGCCGAAAGACGGACCCCGCCGTGTTCACGTTGGAGCCATGCACGTTTGGAGACAACGTCCATCGCATCTTCGTCCACTGCAACCTCGACAGGATGCGCCGGCCCTACCAGTCACCAGCGTCGAGGCGAGTCCATCGCTACTCTGCAGCCATGAGCAGTGATTCCCAGACCGGTGCTTCCTCCATTAGGGCATTCACGAAGCGCACCCGGCCTGCGGGTTTGGTGATCACCCCGGGTGCCAGCGCTGACCGCGATCACGCAACGCTGAAGGCGATTGAAGATGGGATTCCTGAGCTGCCAGTGTTGCGGCTCACGCTGGCAACCACAAGCGTTTCGAACGCAGTGAAGAAGATCGCCGCTGCCGGCGCCGAGTTCGCTGCTGAACTTGGTGTGGCACCGAAGAAGCTGGCTTATGGCGGTCGCAGCTTCGGTGGCCGATCATGTTCGGTTGCTGTGGCCGAAGGGCTGCCAGCCACCGCGCTGGTGTTGTTGTCCTATCCGCTACACCCGCCGGGGAAATCCGAGAAACTTCGCACCGAACACTTCGCAGACATCTCAGTGCCGACGCTGTTCGTGTCCGGCCAGAAGGACCCTTTCGGGAAACCCGACGAGTTCGCAGAACATGTGCCGGCCATCCCTGCTGCCACCACTCTCGAATGGGTCGCAGGCAACCACTCCCCCAAAGGCAACGACGAAATTGTCGAACTCGTTCGCACCTACCTGGGGTACTGACCGGCAGGCTCGATACTTCGCCAACTACGGTCCGATCATGTCGAACATCGAAGATGTAAAGAGTTTCCTGGCCTCCGAAACCGGATTGGCAACCGTAAGCACGACTCAGGCCGACGGCCGGGTTTTGTCAAGTGTCGTCAACTGTGGCGTGATCAATCATCCGGTGCACGGCCAGCCGTGTGTCGCCTTGGTGTCTCGAGGAAGTGCTGCTCGTGTCGGCCACGTGCGCCGGGGCTCCCATGTCACGGTGTCGGCTCGCCGAGGCTGGAACTGGGTCGCTGCAACTGGCCCTGCGGACCTCATTGGGCCCCATAACCTCCCGGACAACTACGACGCCGATCAGCTTCGACTGCTGCTTCGTGAGATCTATCAGGCCGCTGGCGGCACCCATGACGACTATGACGAGTACGACCGGGCGATGGTCGAAGACGGCCGCATCGCCGTGCTCGTCGCCGCTGACCGCATCTTAGGCAATCACCCGCAGTCCTAGCCGCTCGAATTGTTACGTCCCCAGGGGAAGTAACAATTCAGATGGCCATCTCGACCACGTTGGCGGATCCGGCGCATTCGCAGCTGACGCCGAGGCTCGAGGCAACGGACCTGTCCGCGTGGTCGGCCACGAGAAGGTGGCACCTCGGTTCGCTCGGTACCGGGATACTTCTGGCTACAACCGTGTCATCAACCTCCGTCAGTTCGGCGGTGCCGCTACCGACCTCGCCAAAGCGACCGAAGGGCCATTCTTGCCAGAATCTGTGCTCGAGCCCGACACGACGTATCGAGACCAACTCACCGTGGAGATCGGTAACCACGGATGCCGAGTTGTTCGTGCTAACCCATGGCCTGCCGATCGCTGGCATCGGCCGCATCCGCACCTGCTGATCACCGTTGCCGAGACGCTAGAGAAGCTGGTTGCCGATGTAGTCGACGCGATGAATAGCGGCGCGGCCGTCGGCGAATTTGTGATTTCTGGCGAAGTCCCCGAGACCACGTTCGTCCTCGACCTCGAGGGCTCGTCATCGGCCTGGCCGGCCATGATCGCTTCGTTGGTGAATGCTCAGAAGTTGGCCGTTTCGAAGGCCACGAGCAGACGGGCCTCGATTTCGATCGGCGGACGTAACCAGCGAATTTCTGGGAAGCGGCAACCGACGAGATTGGGATCACTGGGTCAGCCCTGATCGAGCTAACCCTGACTGGCTTAACCACCCAGGCCAGCGGCGATCGCTGCCTGGAGCTGCACCGGATCAACACCACAATCAACTCCGGCCTGAGCGACCAGTCCAAGCGACGCCGCGTCGCCTGCCAGCAGGTTTGGCACAAGAATGCCCTCGCCACCAGCTCGTTCATAGGAGGTCACAATGGTGCAGTGGGCCGCGTTCCCCTCGATGCCTGCATCGGTGAGCAGGCCAAACAGAGCGGGTGCGAAGGTGCCTGCAGGCGCTTCATCGGGGAAGTCTGCCGGGTCGAGCAGTGAACCCTCTTCCTCGGGAACTGTCGTGGCAGTCGGTGTCGGATCACCAGCCGCCGGTGTTGGTGCAAGCGTGGGCGTTGGGGCTGGTGTCGGCGCCGGCGTTGGTGTCGGCACGGGTGTGGGTGTCGGAAGTGCTACCGCGGCATACGACACCGTGTCAGCGGAGCCGGATGATGTATCGGCTGACGCATACAGACCAACCCCGGCCGCTGCGAACGCAACTGCGCCGATACCAGCAAGCAACGTCTGATCGCTGGGCATCGGCGCTGCCAACTTCACCGCCTGGCCTGGATTGGACTGTGCAGCGGTGCCCAGCCAACCCTTGCTATCGACCCACACCATCATTGGTGGCATGACAACCAAGGCCGCCAACAGAGCTATGGCAACGTTCAGCGTCACGATCAGGCCGAAGTCACGAAGCAATGGCAGCGGCGACACCATCAACACGGCAAAGCCCCCGATGGTGGTGACCGCCGAGGTGAAGAAGGCACGGCCGGTTCGGCCTGCGGCAGTGTCGCTCGCCTCACGGGGTGACAAGCCGCTCTCGCGTTCCTCGAGATAACGGCCAAAGATCAGTACCGAGAACTCGGTGCATGTCGCTATCACCAGCGGGCCGGACACCGTCGTGAGCGGGCTGAGCTCGATACCGAGCAGACCCACGATCAACGACGAGGCGCCAACCGCGAGGAACACCGGCACGAGTGCAAGCATCGCTCGGCTAAAGCTGCGGAACCGGAACACCAGGAACAGCCCGACGAGACACAACGCCAGGTAGGTGAGCGCCGCCCGATTCGACGAAAGGTTCTCAAGCAGCCCGATGCCGACCGTCGCCAATCCTGCTGGTGTGGCGGTGACGGCCTCCTGGTCAGGCCCAAGGTCGGTGAGCAGGATGCTGTCGGCTTCGATGTCAAGCGCAGCGATGCGGGTAGCGAGATCAGCTTTCAATTCGTCGACGGTTACTGCCCGCTGCTCGAGACTGGCCGGAGCCAGTCGCAAGTTGATCTGAGCCGCAGTCTGGTCGGGCGACACCAGCACTCGGGCGATGTCGGGCGGCATCAGATCGCCCGAGTCAGCAATGTCGACCTCGGTCGGAGCGATCACCGTGGCGCCATCAATGTCGATGATTTTTGCCAATGCGTTCACCAAGCTGGATGATGCGACGACAGCGCCGTCGTCGCGGGTTTCGGCAGCGATCGTGAAGTCGTGGATCAGGTCGATCACGTTCTGGTCGTAGACGTTGTTGGCCTTGACGATGACGCCCAACGTGGTGGCGAACCCGGTTTCACTCTCGAGTCGCTCGATGTCGGCTACGACCTCGCTGCCCTGGTCGATCCATTTGACGGGATCAGATTCGATCTTGGTTCGGCCCTCAACGAGAATGCCGCCCACGAAAAGGAAGATCGACAAGATCACCAGAGCCAGCCCTGCCTTCGTGGGCATGCTCCCGAGTTTGACGACGAGTCGCTCAACAAGCGAGCTTCCCTGCTGTCCGGTCGACACGGGGCGATCACGGCTACCCAGTGCCGAAGCGGTCAACGCAATACCAACCGTCACCAAGACAGCGACACCGATCATCAACAACACACCGAAGTCACGGATCATCGGGACTTTCGAGAGCTGTAGCGCCAGGAAGGCCACGACGCCTGCGATGGCGGCCACGATCAGTGGCGGCGCAAGGTTGGCCAGCGTCTCCGCAACCGGGTGATCTTCCCGGTCGAGAAGCACTTCTTCTTCAACTCGGTTCTGGATCTGAATCGCAAAGTCGATACCGAGCCCGATCAAGATCGGGAGCCCGGAGATCGTGACGAGCGACAGATCAATACCCACCCACCCCACGATTGAGAACGTCCAGAAGACACCGACAAGAACAGCCAGAAGCGGCAAGAGGCGCCAGCCCACTCGGAAAAGAACTGCGAGCACAACTGCCATCACCAGCAAAGCGATAGCTCCCAAGGTGAGCATGCCGCCCTTTAAGTAGTCGTTGATCTCCTTGAGATACACGGGGGAACCGGTGACGGTCAGATCGAAACCATCGAGCTCGACGGTGTCCAGAATGGCCAACAGCTCCTCGGTCGCTACTGACTGAGCCTCGAGGTCAAGGTTCCCCTCGAGTACGACCCCTCCTACCGCGGTCGAGTTGATGGGGCGACCATCGAGATTAGGAAAGGTGCCAGCAAGTGACTTCCGGATGACTCGATCACCGTCGGCCGGCGCAACAACATCGCCATCAACAAGGTCGAAGTTGTCGTTGCCGTAGACCATCAACAAGGTCGAAGTTGTCGTTGCCGTAGATAAGCAGGTCATTCCACTCCGGGTTACCGAGCACCTGGTCGTTGGCCTCGACAGCACCAAGCCTGGCCAGGCTCAAGGAGATATCTGCGCCACGAGCTGCTGCACCATCGGTGTCTCGGCCTGCGGCGTTGATCAGCGCACTACGTCCTGCACCTTTGAGGAGTGCGTCGCTAAAGGTGATCGAGACGGGCGGTGTGATCACCGAACGGACGTTGTCAACCGAGCGCATCTCTTCGGTCACCGCGTTGAGTTTGGCGAGATTCTCGCCTTCGATCAGGCCTGCAACATCGGCCGCACCATCGTTCGCACTGAACAACAAGATGACCGTCTCACCGCCAAAGTTGTCCTGAAACTCGACATTGTCCAACGCAATCTGGGAGTTCGGATTCAGGTAGCTGTCCTGCCCGGTTGCGAATTCGACCCTGGTCAAACCAAAGGCAAGCGCGGCGGTGATCAGCAGCACGACGACGGCTACAACCTTCCATTGCTTACCTAGCCGTGCTCCGTTATTACGCCAGAAAGACTCCATACGTTCGACCGTAAACGAGTCGTTCCCTCACCAGGAGGGCCTTCGGTCCCTGATTGGAAAGAGGACCAAAGACCTGGGACAACAACCCAGCGACCGCTCACACTGAGACTGTGATCTTTCGTGCTGCTGGAACCATTGCCGATCGCGCTTCCACCGTTGTGCTGCGGGGAGTAGCACCTTGGGCAGTGATCCCGCTGGGATTGACGGCAATCCAACCGCTGCTGTCGGTAACCCCAGCCGACGCTGATCGCCCTATCGGTCCGATCACTCAGACACCGAGCGTCATCGCCGCATGAATCGCCCGCTGAACCCGACCGATGCCGCCCTGTGGGATATCGAACGAGACCCGACACTACGCACCACGATCGTGGCGGTGCTCCATCTCACCAGGCCGGTAAATAGTGCTCGGTTACTCAACGACCTTGAGGCCACAACTCGCGCCATTCCCAAACTTCGACAACGGGTCGTGGACGGTCCCGCTGGGATTGGAACACCTCACTGGGCGGTGATTCCAGATTTTGCTATTGCCGACTACGTGACGTTCATAAAGTCGGCACATGTGCCATCCGATGAGCAGATCATCGAAATCAGTCAAGAGCTGGCCAGTGCCGAAATTGACCGCACCGGCGCACTGTGGTCGTGCACCTATCTTGGTGGCAGTCGTGGGCGCTCAGTCCTGTTTCTCCGGGTTCACCACTCACTCACCGATGGGGTCGGCGGGATCGAACTCCTCGATGCCATGCTCGACACAGAACATAAGTCACCACCTCGAGACCTTGGTGAGCTCCCTCTACCCCAGTCCGACACATCTGCACATCCGCTAGCGATCGCAGGTGTCACCCAAAAGTGTTGAAGATGCAAGCTGATGTGGTTCGGTCGACGGTTGCTGCCTCACGTCATCCAGTGGACTCGGGAACAACTGTCTGGCAAGGCTTGCAGTCAACGTTACGACTGTTGTCACCCGTCTCTTCGGCGTTATCCACCCTGATGGTCGGCCGCAGCTCCAATCGTCACACCCACGTGTTCGATCTCGAGCTAGAACGCATGCACGCAGCCGCACAAAAACACGGTTGCACGATCAACCACCTGTTATTCGCTGGGGTCATCGAAGGAATCACGCAGTATCACTCCCGGGCGGATCACAAGCTCGATGCGCTTCGAGTACTTATGCCGATCAGTTTTCGGGCCAACAACGACGCAACCAGCGGTAACCAGTGGGGTCCGGTCCGCTTCACTGCACCAACCAACATCGAGGATCCGATTGAACGGTTGCGGGCGATGCGCACCATCTTGGCCCGGTCTGGCCAAGAGCCGGCACTCGAATTCGGTCAGTCACTTGCAGGTGCGGTACAGCTGCTTCCATCGGTTCTGTCCAGCAACATCGTCTCGGGCATGATGCGCGGTGTCGATGTTGTGATCACCAACATCCCTGGTCTGCAAGAGGACCGCTTCCTTGGAGGGGCTCGGGTCGATCGGGTGTATGCATTCGCGCCAACAGCGGGAGCGGCACTCAACGTTGCCTTGGTGTCACATCATGGCCGGGCATGTGTCGGTGTCCTCTCAGACCGGGCGGCAATCGCTGACCCCCAAGGTCTGCAGCAACTCATTATCGCCAGCGTGAACGACGTGATCTCCGCCGCCGAGAAGACGGAACCGACCCCGTTCGTGGAGCCGACACCTCCGCCACGGGAGAAGGCTGGATCGTCCCGAAGGTTGTCAGCAGTCGACACCACATTTCTCGAACTTGAATCACCGCGGGCGCCGATGCAGATTGGCGCAGCCATCACGCTCGATGGTCACGGTTTGCGAGACGACGACGGTCGACTCCGACTGGACCTCGCTCACCGGCACATTGATGCCAGGCTTGATCGAGTTCCGAACTTTCGGCGCAAGCTTGGTCCGGTTCCATTGGGGCTCGGCCGGCCGGTGTGGATGGACGATGAGCAGTTCGACATCACTCGTCACGTGAAAGTGACCTCGGTTGTTCAACCGGCAGCTGATCACGACCTACTCGATGTGGCCGCGTCACTTCATGAGACGCCGCTCGACCGAAACCACCCTTTGTGGGAGATCTGGTTTGTCGACGGCCTGGCTGACGACGACGTCGGCGTAGTTCTGAAGGTGCATCATGCACTAGTCGACGGTGTGGGCGGTGTTGAACTCATGGTTGCGTTGTTCGACTTCCAGCCAAACCCCGTGGCCGACATACCGGTATACCGCCGTTCCAAGTCCGCGCCCAGCCCGACACGGCGGCTTGGCGATGCTGCGGTCGAGCAACTCGTTGACCCGTTTCGTTTGGCCCGATCTACCGGTCGCAAGATCTTGTCTTCACCGGGCACCGTTCTCGAACAGGCGAAAAGTCTGGCGTCGGCTGCGACCGAGGTGTTACGTCCCGCGGCGGTTGCACCCCGGTCGTCCTTCAATACGCTGATCGAGCGTCGCCGGGTTCTTCGCACCGTGTACGTGCCACTCGAGCGAGTAAACGCCGGACGTGCCCCGCTACGAGCAACGGTGAACGATGTTGTGCTTGCTGCACTTGCAGGCGCGTTTCGCCAGTGGTTGCCGCATCATGGCGACAACATCTTCGACGTTCACGCTGCAGTGCCGGTCTCGATCCGACCCGATGGTGCCGACACCGACTCGGGCAATCATGTTGGTGCTGTGCTGGTCACCTTGCCTGTCGGTGAACCGGCGTGGGAACGCCGAGTAAAACTCGTGCGCGATCGCATGCACCGGCTGAAGACATCACACGATGGCGAAGGTGTCGCGCTGGTACTCGACGCCCTCGATCATGTTCCGGCTCCCGGATTGCGGGCAGCTCGCCTGCTTTCGATACAACGGATGGCCAACCTGGTCGTGACCAATGTGACAGGACCACGGCAACCGATGTATTTCCTGGGTTCCGAGGTGAAGACGATTGTGCCGGTTGTCCCGCTTGGCCCGAACATGGGAATCGGCGTTGCGGTCACGTCGTATCGCGATGATCTCACCATCGGCATCTTTGCGGACCCCGACCTCTGCCCTGATATCTCTGCGTTCGCCGCTGCTCTAGACGCCCAGTTCGAGGCCAACCTGTAAAGCACTAGCCGCATCGTGGTGACGCATACGCAACACCGGACTCAATCTTGTGATCGGCGTTCTCGTGGTAGTGACTGGCCCTGACGCGATCATGCACGTGCTGCGGAATCGCTCTCACAGCCCGGCAACGCCGCCGGTGCACCTCGACCGCTTCGACGCGGCACCACGCAATGTCGTCCTGGCAAGACTGATGCACTCGTGGCCATGCTCGCTGCCGACTAGCTTCGCCAGAAGGCACACGAGCAAGCGTGACGAGGACGAGCGAGATGATCGAAGAACATCCGAACGGGGTGCGGACCCGCCCTGCCGCTGACGCGGACCGAGATCGGATCTACCAACTGGTCGAGACGTTGACCGGCACCACGCCGACACCGGCATGGGACATCGTCTACGACGCCCATCTCAGCGCAGATCGTGGGGCGATCGTTGTCGCCGAGAACGATGACGGAATCCTCGGTTGCGCAACAGTCTCCTACAACGTCGCGCTGCGTTATGGCGGCGAGTACTGCGAACTCGAGGAACTGATCGTCGCCGAATCAGCCCGGGGTCTCAATCTGGGCCGCATCCTGGTGCAACGCACCATCGACGACGCAAAACGCCGCGGTTGCGCCGAGATGGGGCTCTATCTGGTGCCAACAACAGAAGGCAATCGGGGCTTCTACGAGAAACTCGGCTTCGAAGTGATCGGCACCGAACTTCGCCAACTCTTCTAGCCAAACGCTCTGCCCCGTCGATGGGAATCAGCGAACGAACACGCCATGACCGAGACCGATGAGAACGAGGCGGTTTCTTCGTCTGCTGCGTCGGGAGGCTGACCGTCGGAAGCAGGCAACGGCTCGACCATCCAAACTCATCGATGTCTTCCGCGTGCACTCCACTTGCCATGTTTCGAACGTGGATGGTCAGTTCGGCTCGCGGGATTGAACGGCTGCCTGGCGACGACGGACGTTCTGGCTTCTATGCTCGGGCGTCAGGTTCGACAAGTTGGGGTCAGTGATGACGACGGTGACACTCACCGATGGTGAGATCCATGAGCTGGCGAAAACATGCCTGCTCAGCAATGGCTGTGACGAGGCGAACGCCACTGCAGCGGCCCGCACAATCAGTTCGGCCGAACGCGACGGCGCCCTGTCACATGGGCTGTTCCGACTGCCCGGATACGTGGCCTCATTGCGCAGCGGCAAGGTGAATGGCCACGCCGTTCCGAAACACGAGCAGCTGACGGCGGCAGCGATCCGGATCGATGGTGACCGCGGCTACGCCCCGCTAGCCATCGAATACGGCACTCCCCTACTCGCCGCCGCGGCCGCAGAAACTGGAGTTGCGGTGCTGCTAATCCGCAACAGCTTCCACTTTGCTGCGTTGTGGCCCGAGGTCGAAGCGCTCGCGGAAAAGAACCTTGTCGGCCTGGCCTGCACGGTCAACCTGCCAACGGTTGCGCCATTCGGAGCGAGGACCGCCTTCTTCAGCACAAACCCGATCGCATTCGCGTACCCCCGGCCAGGGAAGGATCCGTATGTGTTCGATATGGCAAGCGCAGCCAAAGCACGGGGCGACATCGGGATCGCTGCCCGCGACGGCCATGAGTTGCCACCCGGCACCGGCCTTGATGCCGACGGCAACCCAACTACCGATGCCACGAAGGTCCACGAGGGCGGCGTGATCCTGCCGTTTGGCGGCTACAAGGGATCGGCCATAGCCACCATGATCGAGCTGCTGGCCGCTGGCCTGGTGGGCGACTACTTCAGCTACGAAACCGGCAAGACTGACAACCGCGACGGTGGACCAGCGATTGGCGGTGAATTCATCCTGGCCATGTCACCCCAAGTCCTAGCTGGACCGGGTTGGGCAGACCACAGCGAAGACTTCCTGAGCGAACTCGGAGCCATGGATGGTATTCGTTTACCAGGCGAGCGCCGGTTCGCTGCTCGCCGGTCCACCGATCCCATCGCCGTGAACGCCGACCTCATTACCTCGATCCGAGCGCTCATCTGACGCAGGCTCGAAACAGCTGTGTCACACACCGGCGTGAACCAACTTGGGTGCGGAAGCTTGTACTGACGTAGCGTTCGGGTATGGACGTAGGAACGCAACACTTCTTCCCGAGTTATGGCTGGGACAACATCACCGATGGCCAGGTGTACACCGACGAGGTCGAGCTCGCGCTGATGGCCGAAGATCTGGGCTTCGACGTGGTGTGGGCTGTTGAACACCACTTCGAGGACTACTCGTTTTGCCCGGACAACACTCAGTTGCTCAGCTACATCGCTGGTAAGACATCGCGTATCGATGTCGGCACTGCAGCGGTGATCATGCCGTGGAATGAGCCAATGCGGGTCGCGGAAAAGGTGGCCATGCTCGACGAACTCAGCGGAGGACGGGTTCGTTTCGGCATAGGTCGCGGTCTTAGCCGTTTTGAATATGGCCGCATGCGCGGCATCGAGATGTCTGAGTCTCGTGAGCGGTTCGACGAAGGTTCCGTCATGGTCATGGATGCACTCGAAACCGGAGTGATCAAAGGCGATGGGCCGTTTTATCCGCAGGAGCCAGCGCCGATCCGACCGAAGCCAAGTCGTTCCTTCGCTGGTCGCACGTATGCAGTTGCGTCGTCTGACGATTCGATCGATTCATGTGCCCGACTCGGTGCTGCGATGGTGATGTTCGCTGATCGCTCTTGGAAGAGCCGACTGCCCAGCATCGAACAGTGGCGCGAGCTGCACCAGAAGTACAACGATTCTCCCCCGCCGATTCCGTTGGTGTGCGACTTCATCTACTGTCACGAAGACGCCGCCGTTGCGCAGGCCCGGGCCGAAGAACACCTGAGCATCTACCTCGCAAGCGTGCTGTCGCATTACGAGATCATGGGTGACCACTTCGCGGACCTCAAGGGATACGACGCGTACGCCAAGGCTTCGGGTGCACTCAACAAGATGGGCGACGCCGGATTTCTGTCAGGTTTCCTCCAGGCCACGGCGTATGGCACTCCTCAGCAGATCATTGACAAGCTCGCCGAGCGCCGAGCGCTGATCGGCGACTTCGAGTTTGCACCTGCATTCCGGTTCGGTGGATTGCCCCAGGATCAAGCGGTCGCCAGCATGGAATTGTTCGCTGCCGAGGTGCTTCCCACACTCCATACCTGGTGAGCCATATGCACGCGTAGCGATCGTGGGCTACCCCTCGACGAGGACAAACCGCCTCGTGCCATTGTCCGAACTCACCAATGCACGTTGACTCTTGCAGCGTCGACGATGGTTCCCCAGAGGGGATTCGCACTAGGTTCGACTTCAGCCACTACGGCATAGCTGACAACAACCCATGGAGCGCCCGATGAGTCAACGCCGAGCCGAGGCGGTTATGCAGACCTACCTCACGCAGGTCTTGAGCAACCGCAAGTTCGAACGTATTGCTGAGTTCGCAGCCGACAACATGGTTGATCACACCCAACCCGAGCGTGGCCCCGCAGCGCTCGAAGCACACGCTCGGCGATTCTGCGACAACATCACGGACCTCGAGATCACGGTAGAACGCATATTCGCCACAGATGACACGGCCGTGGGTATATGGCGGTGGAGCGGAACGCCGATCCAATCGTGGGGTGTCTCTGCATCGGGCGAGGCGATCTATCCTCGAATCATCGCCAGCATCTTTCGTCTTGAGGACGACATGGTCGTGGACTACCAGGTCTTCGTCGACGCCGTAGATGTGGCGACCCAGCTATGAGCTATCACGACATCATCGTCGAGCTCGACGGACACGTTGAAACCATCACCATCAACCGGCCACAAGCCAAGAACTCGCTCACCTATCGCACCTATGACGAGATGGAAGCTGCGGTCCGCGAATCGACCGCTCGGTGCCTGGTGATTACCGGCGCCGAAGGTGCGTTTTGCGCAGGCGATGATGTGAAGCAGGTGATGGCCAATCCGGACTCGAAACCGGGTGAGAGCCTGGCCCGTAACCCGCGGACCACGCCGTTGGCAGATGCGCTCTTGCATACCGACATTCCCGTCATTGCTGCGGTAAACGGAGCCGCCGTTGGATGGGGCATGGAACTAGCGTTGATGGCCGACATTCGTGTCGCGTCAGAACGAGCCAAGTTCGGCGAGTTGTTCGTGCTTCGGGGCCTGAATTGTGACGTGCCCGGCATTGGGCGACTGGCAGATGCGGTTGGCCGCGAACGGGCCGCCGAACTGCTGTTTACCGGCGAGGTGATCGATGCCCCTACCGCACACGCAATCGGTCTGGTGTCGCGGGTCGTGCCCCATGACCAACTCTTGGAGACCGCTTCGGCGTTGGCCCAACGAATCGCCGCCAACCCACCACTTGCCGTTCAGGCAATCAAACAGGGCATGCGCGAAGCGCTGGATCCCGACTGGGACGCACTCGGCGTATGGGTGTCACAGAACCTGGCCCGGCTGTTTCAGACCAATGATCACAAAGAAGGCGTCGCAAGTTTCCTCGAGAAACGCGACGCAACCTATACCGGCACCTAAGCCCGCCGAGTAACCCGGCCGAACCTCAGTGGCCGCAGCGGGCATATGTCGACACATGGGTACCCTCAGGAGCCCGTTTGTTAAGGAACTAACCGCTCACTTCGTCGCACTGGCCTGAAACTCATACAGAATCTGGGCGGCCTTCACATCGTCGGGGACAACTTCTGCTGGGACCGCAGTCGACTTCTTGCCCAAGTTCGCGTTCTTCTCGAGAACGCGACGAGCACGAGAAAGACCCCGACGGGCACGACTCTTACTTGGACGGTCGTGTCGGCTGGGATCGTAGTCAAAGAGGCGACTTCCTGGGATCATCTTGTTGGCGTGCGTCGCCGATGTGATGGGATGCATCCAGTCATACTTAGGCACGATCGCCGTTGGCACGTGCACTCGGCGCAGTTCGTCATCGTCAAACCCCATCACCGTGGCTTGCGCATGCTTGAGGAACTGAGCCCGCCAGCGCCCCGTCACTTCGAGGAAGTGCTGTGGATTCATAGCGAGTAGCGCTGTCCGATTTTCGGGACGGACGGCAGCCAGCCCAGCAAAATGGTCAAGCGCGCACACTGCTTCCATCCCGGCTTGTTCGCATGCTCGCAGATACTTTCCGTAGTAGTAGTCATCGAGGAACCTGACGGCGAGTGGCCCACCGCTGATGCCCCACAGCCCAAGACCTGCCGTTCTGCCGGGATAACGCAGCGCGAAGCGAAGAGCGACACGCGCAGTTCGCGACCGTCCGACGATGAAGGCCCGTTCAATGCCGAGACCGTCGAGCAATTCGTGGAGATCATCAACCCACACATCCTCTTCGGGTTCGTCGAAGTCAAAGTGGATGGAGGAGTGACCACAGTTGCGGCGATCATGCAGTAGGACGCGACAGCCATGGTGTGACATCGCGGTGGCCAACGGCTCCACTTCGGCGATGGGGTGACGTCCACCCGACATCACGACGACCCACGGTCCTGCATCTCCGAGGATCTCGTAATGGATATCAGCGCCATTTGCACGAGCTGTCAGCATGAGGTGCGTCAGATTTCCGCGGGGTTACGGCTTGGGGGCGGATCACCCTTGTAGAGATTCTTGACGCCACCGTTGCGGTAAGACTCTGCAGCTGCGTCCTTAAACCTGGCAGACGCTTCGTATTCCTCGATTGGGTATTCGTCATGTTCGGCCACCACTCGAATCTCGGTGACGTCTCTGATGTCGAGATTCAGTTCTGCGGCAATCTCGGCGTCGGTCATCGCCCGCTGACGGACCGCGTCGGGAAGGAACTCATTGATGTTGACCTGGTGCGAGTTCGACATACGCACGACCCGGCCTCGGTATTCGCTATACAGCTCAGGGTCGACGACGTGGAAGCCCGTCAGCTCACCCCGAGCTGTCGGCCGGTCATCGTGCTCGGTCACTTCAGCATCCTGTTCTCGGCGCCCACCGGGCACACGCGCATACATTCAAAACACTGGCCCTGGCTCACATTCGAGTACGTGATCGACCACATCGTGCGGGTGAAGTAGCTGCCATACAACATCATCTTGCGACGTTCGACATCGGGTTCGGAGAGCACCTTCTCCAGCACCGCCTGATAGCCGGGAACCCAGTAGTGATACACCCGGTCACGGCAGCGATTGGCGTCGTAACGCCGACCAATGACCAGTCCGTCCTGGATTTGCCCGCCGAGACAACCGCCGTCGTCGATGTTGCACACATCGGTGCACGGGGTCACACCGCGCTGGTCGTACATCTCAACACACGACGGAGCCGGGCACGCTGGCTGCTCGATCGGGCCGTCAAACGGAAGTGGCAACGAGGTCAAGATCACCGTGAGGTAGACAAAGCCATGTTCCGGGTGCAGGACCGGGCCGGCAAGACTGGGGCTACCGGCTCCGGCCGCAACCGCAGCTGCGGTGAAATCAAGAAATGGCTTGTCGTCCTGGTCGGTCGAGGTAGGCACGTTCATCGCGTAGTAGCCGAGCCGTTCTTCGATCTGGCGAGCCAGTGCGCTGCCGATTGCCGCCATTCGATCGGAAGTGCCGACGGTTTCAAGCACCTCGGCCCGAGGGCTGTTCCATTCGCCGACCCGTGGTGCACTGCCGCCGAGCACGATCATCGACTTCACCTGCGGGAGTAGATCGCTCGGGCGTTGACCCGGAGCAACATCGGCGAGCAAATCGGGGTCGCCCACCCGTGCGACCATCGCTCCTCGTTTGAGGACGCCCTCGAGCAATTCGGATTTGACCGTCTGCCAATCAGGTTCTTCTTCGGTCACTTCAGCTTCCTCCGGTAGCGCCCGACCGGGCAGACCCGCATGCACTCGAAACACTGAGCCACGCTCTCCTTGTACCTGCCAACCGACGAGAGATTCCGCCGGAAGTCGTCGGAATACAGAACCGCCTTGGCTTCGTCGATGTCGTCGGCTGCGGTGAGTAGTTCGACCTGTTTGATATGGCCGCGGATACCGAAGTTCATGGCACGAGTCGAACAACGCTCACGATTGAAGTAGCTGCTTGTGATCTCGCCGTCGTCAATCGTTGCGTCGATGCAGCCACCGTCGTCGGCTGGGCACACGGCCATGCACGGGGTCTTCCCCTCGAGTTCGTACATCTTCACGCACGAGCGGGCGGGGCACACGTTGTCTTCGAGCTGATGGTCAGGCACGAGTGGCATCGTCGTGATTGCGGCCGCGTAGTACAGCAGGCCATAGGTGGGGTGCAGGATGATATTGGCAGCGATCGAACGAGTACCTAGGCCGGCGAGAACCGCAGCCAACATCATGCTCATCGGTGGATGCTGGCCCGATGTAGGTAACGCTGGCGCCTGCATGGCCTGGTAGCCATGCACGGTCTCGATGTGTTCGGCCATCACCAAAGACGCCACATTCTCTCGGAAGTCATACCCCGTGATTTCCATCAGCCGTCGATTCGGGCTCTGCCACGCCGCGTTCGATGGCCCCAAAGAACCCGCTACCACCACACTCTTCGCCCCTGGCATGAAGTCAGACGGCCGGTGCCCTTCGGGGACGTATTCGTTAAACGCACTCGCAGCCGCGACTCCAACAACCGTGGCCCCTGAGTTGAGGCCAAGCTGTTTCAGGGCAAGAGTTGTCGCTTCGAGCTCGTCGGCCGTTTGCTCATCCATCGACCGATCGTATTCCACGCCGCCGGTGCTAGCCGAAAGAATCTGGTGGTTCTCTCACTCGGCTGGTCGGCGAGCCTCGGTGAGCCGGTCGAACGCAAGTGCCCATGGCGGTCGCAGACATGCCAGCGCCCGAACATCATGGTTCCACGTTGCATACGGCGACGCGCCGAGAACGCACCGCCGCAATCTTGCCCACACGTCCCGACATGGCAACTCTCCGTCCGGCCGGTCACTGCGAGAGACGCCAGCAGCGTGCCGATTTGCCCACGATCTTGGGTTACTGACTAACGTCACCACCAGTGAAGTGAACCGGAGGTAGCTATGCACGTAGGAATGGGCGTTGCGTTTCAGAATCCTGAGGATGCGCTGAGTGATGCGCAGGTCTGGGATGAAGAGGTCAAGATCGCGCTCGAAGCTGAAGCGGCGGGGTTCGACTCCATCTGGTCGGTCGAGCACCACTTCACCGACTACACGATGTGTCCAGATCCCCTCCAGTTCCTCACATACATCGCCGGTCAGACAAAAACCATCCAGCTCGGCACTGGCGTGGTGGTGTTGCCATGGCATGACCCAATGCGGGTCGCCGAACAGATCACCATGCTCGACAATCTGTCCGGTGGTCGGCTGATACTCGGCATCGGACGCGGTCTTGCCCGCATCGAATACGAAGGCTTCGGCGTCGACATGAACACCAGTCGCCAGAAGCTGGTCGAGATGGCCGAGTGTGTCTTTACCGGGCTCGAAAACGGGTATCTCGAATACGACGGGGAGATCGTGCAACAGGCCCGTCGAGACATCCGACCCGCTCCTCAACACTCGTTCAAAGGCCGCACCTACGCCGCCGCAGTGTCCCCAGAGTCCATGCCGATCATGGCCCGCCTCGGTCTCGGGTTGCTCATCATTCCCCAGAAACCCTGGGACGTCGTCGAGAACGACTTTGCGGTCTACACCGATGCGTATCGCACCGAGAACGGCACCGAACCTCCCCCTCCGCTATGTGGTGGTTTCTGTTTCGTCGACGAAAGTGCGGACCGGGCCGAGGAGATGGCCTATCGCTATATCGGTGGCTATTACGGGACCGTGTTGAAACATTACGAGTTCGCCAAGGCAGCCCACGACGGGGTCAAGGGCTACGAGTTCTATACGAACATCAGCAAGTACATCGACCGCCACGGATCTGGTGGTGCAGCCGAGGACTTCGTCAAACTCATGCCGTTCGGCACACCCGAGCAGGTACTTGAGAAACTCGAATTCATCAAGGACAAGGTCAACATGGCTGCGTTTTTCCCTAACTTCATCTATGCCGGAATGCCCTATGCCGAAGGCCGTCGCAACATGAACCTGTTCGTCGATCAGGTCATGCCTGAACTCAAGAGCTGGGACGCGCCCCCCGTCGGACTCCAGGCAGTCACCGCTGCTCGTTAGTCTCAGGAGCCAGCGCCAATGGGCTGGTTTTTCCCAACAAACTAAGGTCAGACTATGAACCAAGGTGCGCTTCACGGTTTACGAGTTATCGATCTGACGGATGACTCAGGTCGTTTCGCCACCAAGTTGTTGACCGAACTCGGAGCCTCGGTCGTACGGATCTCGGCCACAGGTTCATCGGGGGCGCCAATGGTCGACGCTGCCGCTGCTGAACTCGGCGGGGTGCTCGACTGGTGGTACGACGGCGGCAAACATCGCCATATCGTGGACCTCGACACCGACGGGGGGCGAAGCCGCTACCGTTCATTTTGCGCCAGCGCCGACCTGGTCGTTGAGACCGAGCGGCCGGGCCGCCTCGAGGTTCTGGGCATCGACCATGCCGACCTGCTAGCGACAAACCCAGCCTTGTGCCAGGTCTCGATTACGCCCTTCGGTCGAACCGGCCCTCGCTCAGACTGGGTCACGTCGGATCTTGTGTCCTCCGCCATGGGCGGGTTCATGTCCATCACCGGGTTACCTGACCGCCCCTTGAACCTGTGGGGACGCCAGTCATACAACTATGCGGGTTTTGCCGCAGTGATATCAGCGCTTGCTGCGGTGCGGGCAACCCGACTCGATGGCAAAGGCCGTCACGTCGATCTGTCGATCCACGAAGCCATTACCGGGTCGATCGAGAACATCTTCATGCAGTACTTCTTCGATCAGGAACTGCCGGACATGTCCAAGGTGGCACAACGCCAGGGTGCGATGCATTGGCTGCGCGCCTATGACCTGGCAGCGTGCCGCACCGGCTACACGATGATCACACCCACACCCATTCCTGATCACCTCGTCAATTGGATGATCGAGGAGGGCCACGAGGCAGCCCGCGAGTGGCAAGGCAAAGACGTCGAGTCCATGCTCGAACGCATCGACGACCTGATGGATTGTGTCCGCGACTTCGTCAAGAAGTACGACGCCATGGATCTGTGGTGGGAAGCCCAGAATCGCCATTGCGCCTTTGGCGGGGTGCACGACATCGCTGCGGTTGCCGAGATCCCGCAGTTCGAACACCGAGGACTTTTCGCCTCTGCCACCGTGGGTGACACCGGCGAGTCCAACGTCCGTATGCCCCACCGCATGGTCAAGATGAGTGCCACACCGACCGGCCCGCCACAGCCCCCGCAACTAGAATCCACCAACCTTGAGGACCTGCTCGCCGACTGGGGATCCCGGGACTCGGCCGAACCCACCGTTGGCGAGCGACTGGCGCGTCCCCTCGAGGGGTTGCGCGTCGCCGATTTCACCTGGGTGTTAGCCGGCCCGTTCTGCACTCGCATGTTTGGTGACCTCGGTGCCGACGTCATCCGCATTCAGAACGAAGAACGATCAACGCTGGTGAACCGGGCCGATTACCCGTACTACTTCGTGTGGAACCGGTCGAAGCGCAGTGCGACCCTCAACATGAAACACCCCGAAGCCTTGGCGGCGGCTCGGCGCATCATCGAGTCATCAGATGTGCTGATCGAGAATTACAGCGCTGGTGTCCTCGAAGCGTGGGGCCTCGACTACGAGACCGTGCACGAATGGAATCCGAAGCTGGTCTATGTGACCATGTCGGGATGTGGCCACGACGGGCCGTGGAAACACGTGATTTCCTATGCGCCCACGGTCCACGCGGTCTGCGGCATCACCCATCTCACCAACTTCGCCGACCGGGGCGACGTTGGTTCTGGCCTCTCGCTCAATGACCATCTCGCCGGCTTCAGTGCCGCGGCCACCACGCTGGCAGCGATCGAAGCCCGGGACCGCACCGGTGTCGGCCAAAAGGTCGACATGGCCCAGCTTGAGATCGGCACCTATGCGATCGGTCCAGCGCTGCTCGACTACTTCGCCAACCACAACGAGGCCCAACCTGCTGGTAATCGCGATGGCCTGCACGACCATGTGCCCAACGAGGTCTACCCGACACGTGATGGTTTTGTCGCCATCTCGGTAACCGCCGATTCGCAATGGCCAGCACTCGCGTCCATTGTCGGCGAGTCGGTCGCTGATCCTGCGTGGGCGACTGAAGCAGAACGACGCGATCACCGAGTCGATATCGATGCTGCGTTGTCGGCCTGGGCCGCCAATGGCACAGCCAACGAAATCGTCGACACCCTGCAAGCCGTGGGTGTTCCCGCGGGCAAGGTGCAAGACGTCGTCGACTTGTTCGAACACGATCCACAACACGAGGCCCGAGGTTTCTGGCAACCAGTCACTCACGATGGCTTCGGAGACCGCCACGTCGACACCTTTCCCGCGCTTATCGATGGCGAACGCCTGCCGGTCGAACGACTCGCCCCGTCCTACCTCGGCGAACACAACTTCGAGGTCTGGACCGACGTAGCCGGTTACGAGTTCGATGCCGTCGCCGAAGGTATGGGCACCGATCTGTTCACCTAGCGGTAAACCACCACCGGGCTGTGCCCGTGACCCCGTTCTTCAGCCTTCGTGCGGACGCATCACTGATGGCCACGGGTCCGGGGTCTCCCCCAGTGGCACATCGATGAGGGCTGGTTTCCTGGCGTCGATCGCGGCCGACAGATGGGACCGCAGTTCGTCTGGGCTTTCTGCGCGGTAACCGTCCATGTCGTACGCCGCAGCGAGGGCCACGAAGTCGGGGTTCACCAGTGTGGTCCCGTGGAAGTCACCATCGAATTTCTGCTTGTGCATACGTTGCACGTTTCCAAATGCATCGTCGCGGAACACCACACAGACCAACGGGATGTCGTGCGCCATCACGGTTGCCATTTCCGACATGCCGTACCCGAAACCACCGTCGCCGGTCACCGACACTACCGGTCGGTCGGGGTTACCCACAGCTGCACCGATTGCGGTGGGATAGCCATACCCAAGCGTGCCCTGATAACCGGGGTCGATGTAGCTACGAGGATGATGGATAGGGAGTGCATAACGAGCCACGTAGCCGACCTGGGTCAGCTCATTGACGAGGCAGGTGTCGTCGGGCATGGCGTCGCGCAGCGCAGAAACGTAGGCCCGTTGTGGATCGATCCCTTCGAGGCGAGCCTGCGCCCGCTCTCGGATCTGGTCGAGGTCGTCGGCCCAACATGGCTGATCTCCACCTGTCTGGGACACGATCAGCTCGGTGAGTGCAGCAACACCGGTTCCGGCATCACCAACAATGGTGTGGGTGAAGTTGCGTGGGGCGCTGAATGCTGCTTCGTCGATGTTGAGTGAGATCTGCACCGCGTCTGGGTGCACTTTCAGTCCGCCCGCGCGTGGGCTGATCGTGCGTGACCCCACGAACAAGACACAGTCGGTGCGCCACATCAGTTCGTGGTGTCCAAGAGGCATCACCGCAAGCGGATGGCGATCGTCGAAGGCACCCTTTCCGTTCGTGCTCGAGACGAGTGGAGCGCCAAGGGCATCGGCGAGCGAGGCAAGCGCGTCCCATGCATCGGCAGCCCGTGCGCCTCCGCCCACGTAGATCACGGGACGTTTGGCCGCAGCCAATCGCTCGGCAGCTACTGCAAGATCGGCGGTGTTACCAGCTGGTGGAGTCGCTGCGGGTTCAGTCCCGATGGCTGCGCCGTCGGTCATGGCCGAGAGCACATCTGGTGGAATCTCCACGGCGACGGGGCCAGGGCCGTTCTGGAGTTGCACAAACGCCCCGTGTAATGCCCCGGCAACCTGACCGGGATCATTGGTGAGCACAGACGAACGACACAACGACTCGAGCACGCCTGACTGGTCAGGGATCTCGTGCAAGAGCCCGAATCCCTTGCCGATCCCATCTGTTGGGATCTGGCCGGCAATAAGAAGCACTTTCGAGGAACAGGCGAGCGCGGTAACAAGCCCCGCGCCGGCGTTGAGCACACCAGGCCCCGGCACAACCAGTGCAACACCAACCTTGCCGGTACTTCGTGCGTAACCGTCGGCTGCGTACGTCGTGGTGTGTTCGTGGCGGGCGTTGATGAACGTGATCTGGTCGCGGTAGCCAGCGAGACCGTTCGTGGCGTGGTCAAGTTGTACCCCGGGGATACCAAAGATGTGGGTTACGCCTTCTTCGACTAGCTGTCGGGCCATGGAGGTCCCGCCGGTCACTGCAGCGTTGCTGGTGTTGTACGTCACCTGATCGACCCTAGTGCTCGTGCCAGAAGCATGACCAAGATCGTGCCGAGTCGAACGTTAGGGAGCTCCGAGATATGGAGCGACGAGGTCGGCTTGGTCGGCGACTATCTGGGGGAAGTTCGGCGTGGCAGCCCGAGTGGCAAGATGCCGAGCCAGTACCGGCAGCGGTCCAGGCCACGACACGAAGAGGTGGGACTCACCACCGTCGCGGTACTCATCGATGGTGACACGGTCGACAGCGAGATCACCGGTGAGGTCAGCCGTCGCGACCTCTGATGCTGCCCAGACCGGCACCGCGGTTTGTGCGGGAGGAGGCGCAAGGACTGCGTCATCGACAACACGGCCAGCAAGCAGATCGCGCACGTGCACCGTCGCCCGTTCATTACCTTCGATCACCGCCAATACTCGCCGTCTACTCAGGTGGTCCACAATCGCTATCTCTTCGGCAAGTGTGTGGGGATGTGCTGAATCCCCATCAATCCACATTCCGACGTGGATGTGTTCGGTGAGGGTCGCGAGTTGCGCGGCTGCGTTGGATTCGGTGCCTGACCGACCTCCGATCAGTACCGCCCACAACCCGAGCTCGTCGGCCTGTTGTGTTTTTGTGATTAGCTGGTCGCCGGTTTCGTTTCGTAGATCGAGTCCGAGTCTCATGCAACCATTCCAACCAGTTCGGTGCCAATGCGCTCAATGACCTCGGTCAACGCCGAACGTGGCGGCTGGTCATAACCAATCCGAGCAATCACGAGATCTACGTCGTACTGGGCGAGTTCGTCGGCGACCTGATCGGCCGAGCCGACAATGGCCGATGCTTCGACCTCGTCCATCGAGGCTTCGATCTGTGCCCGGAAGTCGACACCGGTATCGTCGGCGCCCCAGCCGAGGCCGGCGTAGACAAGGTAGCTGGACCGAACCCAGTCCAACGCTTGGCGGCGTTGCGCTTCGCTGTCGGCAATCCACAGATTGCGCAGCAGCCCCACTGGTGGTTGCTCGCCCCCAGGGCATCCAGCGTCGGTCCAGGCTTGCCGATGTGAAACAACCAGCTCGTCGACGACCTGCTTCGAGAAGGCGCCCGAAATCATGAGCCCAAGTCCGCGTTTGCCAGCCCGCCTAGCCGCTGGATGACTGGTCACCCCAACCCACATCGGTCCCGGTCGATCGGCGGCCAGGGTGTCGAGCCCGGCGTTCATCCGTCGCACCCGCTCGGCAATATCTAACCCTTTGGCCGTGAACTCGGTTGGGCGATACCCCATACCCATGCCGAGATGAAACCGATTGTCGAAACGTTGGTTGAGATCGGCAGCAGCCCGACCCACACGGTCCGCATCCTGCAACGGCAATAGGAGAACCCCCGTGCCAACGACCAATGACTCGGTCGCTGATAACGCGGCCGCCGCAGCGGGGAGCAGTGCCGGGCAATACCCGTCGTAGTACCCATGGTGCTCAGACAGCCAGAGTGAGTGCACACCGACTCGTTCGGCTAACTCCGCGTCCTCTCGTAGTTCGGCATAGGCCTGCGTGAACGACCTGGGGGCCGTTGCGGTCGATTGCAGACACCACAATCCAATACCGATCTTCATGTGCCAGCCCAACCCTTCGTCGTCGATACGCATCGTCTCTGGACCACCAACAATGGCGGGAACGACGCGCGTTGTGTCACGCTCGAACCTAGTTGAGCCTGGGCTATCACTCATCGCCGAGTGCGCGATCAGAACGTTGGATGACACATGGGCGACCTGTCTGGCAGGCTCGAACGACACGGCGCCAGACGGCCCGGTTCGTCTCGATGTGGGTGTCGGGCGTAACTTCTACAACGTGCTGACAACTCATCGCCCACCACCCGCTGTAAACCCACCATTGGTGTTGCGGCCATGAATCCGGCTCAAGGAGCTTTGACCGGTGTTCGGGTAGTCGACCTGACCACAATCCTCATGGGGCCCATGGCATCTCGGATGCTGGCCGATCATGGCGCCGACGTGATCCGGATTGAGGCACCAACCGCTTCGAAGGACATCGTGGGCGGCGCAAGTGGGTTGAGTGCCATCGTGCTCGACACTCACCGCAACAAACGAAGTGTCGTCCTCGACCTGAAGACCGATGTTGGTGCCGCTGCCATGGCGGAATTGATCGCGACCGCCGACGTGCTCGTCACCAACATGCGGTCAGCCGCGCTCGATCGCTTGGGGCTTTCGGCCGAACGGTTACGAGCACAACATCCGGAACTCATCCATTGTGTTGCCAACGGCTACGGCGCCGATGGTCCTTACGCCGATCGTGCTGCCTACGACGACGCGATCCAGGCCATCAGTGGCCTGGCAGCGTTGCCAACGCGGATCTCGGGCGAACCGGCATATGTGCCATCGGTGATCGTCGACAAGACGTGCGCGTTGTTCGTCGTGCAAGCAGTCATGGCCGCGTTATTGCATCGACACAACACCGGCGAGGGCCAGACCATCCGTGTGCCAATGTTCGAAACAATGGTGTCGTTCCTTCTCATCGAACACCTGCGGGGCGCCGCCTTGGTTCCGCCACAAGGTGAACTGGGCTACAAACGCCTCCTCAACCCGAACCGGCGGCCCTACCAAGCAGCCGATGGTTGGGTGGCACTTCTCCCCTACAGCGATGCCAACTGGCGTGACTTTTTCACCCTGATCGGCCACGCTGACCTCGCTGATGATCCTCGCTTTTCGAACCACGGTGCTCGTATCGAGAACGCGGTGGAGCTGTACCAATTCCTGGTCGACGCCGCGCCCAAGCGCACGGTCGACGAGTGGATGACGATCTGCGAGCAACACTCGATCCCCGCGAGTCCGGTCTTAGACATCGCCGAACTCTTCGACGACGAACATCTCAACGCGGTCGACCTGATGCCGATCGTCGAACACCCCCACCTTGGTGACTACCGAAGTATCCGCCACCCGGTGAGCTACGACACGATGTCGACCGAGTTGCGGCACCATGCCCCCATCCCGGGTGAACACACCGCTGAAGTATTCCGCGAACTCGGCTGGTCCGACGATCGAATCGGCGACCTCTAAACCCGGCACCATTGGTTGCCGCTCAGGTCGGCCGAAAACGACAAAAGCCGGCCCTTACGGACCGGCTTCGGTACTTAGTGGCGGGGGCAGGATTTGAACCTACGACCTTCGGATTATGAGCCCGACGAGCTACCTTACTGCTCCACCCCGCAGAGACATACTACAGAGGCAAAGCCCGACAGCAACGCGTTACAAGGTGACCTGTGACATAGGTCCTGCGATTTGGGCCACAAAATGCAGGACCTCACGGCGTGGCCGCCGTCTAGATACCTCCGAAACGCCACCCATTCAGCCGTCAACGCAGCGAAAAGAAAAACCGTCGACAGTCGGCTCGTGCGGATCAGTTTGTTGCAAACGACGCCGCGTCGAACGCCAAGCTGTTCGGACTGGATGATGGGTCGCACTCGAGGATTGGCCCGATGTCGAATACGAACCCTACGGTGTGCCCCGGAATGGGAGTTTCCAGTCCCGCCTTGCCTTCGGGCTTTGTGGCGGTCCTCATGCCCAGATGAGCGCAGCGGTGACCGCAATCCCCTGAAATCACTCGAGTTGGAGGAGTTATGACCGGTCGGCGTGAAGCCAAGGAATGGGCGAAGGAGAATCTGATGGGACTGTTCTCCAGTCCGTCGGCGCCGTTCACCCCGGATTTTGCGCTGGACGAGGCTGGTGTCGTCAGAAATGTCGAACGGGTGATCGCCGCCGGAGCCAGCGGCGTGGGTTTCGGTTTTCTCGACGCCTGGGGCCTCACCATCGCGCAGCGGAAACAGGTGATGGACCTGATCGCAGAGACGACAGGCGATCGAGTGATGTGTACCTTCTACACCGCCGACCACAGCGTTGCCGAGACGATTGACCTGAGCCTCCACGCCAGAGCGATCGGCGCGCAGGCGATCATCTTGTGGGTCCCCTATGAATGGGCGACGTCGCAGGACCTGATGCATGATTATTTCGACTATGTCGCCCAAAAGGTAGACATGCCCATCATTGCGTTCAACACCCCCCATTCGGGCATGACCATGACGCATGAAACCATGGCTCGCATCGCGAAAATTCCCAACGTCTGCGGCTTCAAGAACGCGATCAAGGATCCCCAACACACGATCCAGGCGATGGAGATGTTCGGTGATGAGATCGTGCTGTCCTACCCGTTCGAGGAGCAGCTGCTGGAGATGACTGTGCAGCACGGCCAGCAGGTGCTGATGGGATCGACCAGCGTGTATCTGATGCAAAGCCCGGAGCGGCAGCCGATCGTCGATTACCTCCGTCTCGCGCAGCAGGGTGACATAACGGGCGCGACCCACATACGCGACGAACTGGCGCCGCTGCGGGAGGTATGGGCCAGCATCTATGCGGTGTTGTGGGACGAAAAGAAGGCTGCGCATCCCATGGGCCTCATCAAATATTGGATGGATATTCTGGGCATGGCTGGTGGACCGATGGGACCTCCGATGCAGCAGCCCGACGAAGCCACCAAGGCATCGTTCCGGGAACGCCTGGATGCCGCAGGCTGGGAACAGCTTCTTTTCCCCAGCCGTTTCTGACAACATCAGAGTTTCCACATCCACGGTCGCAGACCGCGTGTGCATCAAAGGAGTGAACTGTGGAAGCGCTGAAAGACAAAACGGTCGTCGTGACAGGCGCGGCTGGCGGCATCGGCCGGGCGGTGGCCGAAGAGGCCGGGCATGCAGGTGCGCGGCTGGCGTTGGTCGATGCAGACGCAGCGCGTCTGGGTGAGACGGCCGCTGCGATCCGCTCCGCTGGGGCCGAGGTGCTGCCGTGCGTGGTGGACATGACCGATCGTGCAGCATGGCAAAAGTGCATCGATGACATCGCGGCCCATTTCGGCGGGATCGATGTGCTGGTGAACAACGCCATTTGGGTCAAATACGAGCCGATGGCCGAGGTGCAAGAGGATGTCTACCGGCGCCAGATGGCGATCGGTGTCGACGCGGTCTACTGGGGCATACAGGCGGTCACTCCCCACATGCTCGCTCGGGGAGCTGGCAGTATCGTCAATATGACCTCGCCCGCATAGGTGCACGGCATTCCCAATGGGTCGGTCTACGCGGCAGTCAAGGGTGCGATTTCTGCGTTGACGCGTCAGTGCGCGGTCGAATTGGGACAGAAAGGCATTCGAGTGAACGCGGTCGCTCCTGGACCAATGCCGACACCCGGCACAATGCGCGTCGTCGACGAGGAAGGCTGGAAGAAGCGCCTGGCGCGTAGCCCATTGGGTCGGCTGTCCACGCCAGAAGGCGTGGCCAGGGTCGTTGTTTTCCTCGCATCGGATGCGGCCGATTGCGTCAATGGCGACGTAATGTTCGTGGACGGCGGGCGCTCCATCTCAGCGATGTGATCCCTGGGGCCAGACATCGAGAGGACGTGCTAATGCGCGAGAACCTGGAATTTCATTCACTGGACGGAACGCCGCTCGCAGCGTTTCTCCAAACTCCCGACAGCGGTGGTGGACCGTTTCCCGCAATCGTGCTCAGCCATGGTTTCGGCGCAGTCAAAGAAATGGCGCTCGATCAATACGCCGATGTGTTCTGCGAAGCGGGCTTCGCCTGCCTCGTCTACGACCATCGCAACACCGGGTCGAGCGGCGGGGCGCTGCGCGGCGAGATCGATCCGTGGCAGCAAATTTCCGACATGCGCGATGCGATCACCTATGTGGGGAGCCGCGCCGAAGTCGACGCAGATCGCATCGGTCTGTGGGGCACCAGTTATTCTGGCGGTCACAGCCTGGTCGTAGCTGCAACTGACCAGCGGGTCAAATGTGTCGTGTCTGTGGTGCCGACCATCAGCGGGCACCAAAACACGATCCGGGCGCTCACAACCGTCGCCCACGCCGCCTTCCTTAGCGAGGTGAATGAGGAGCGGACAGCCCGCCAACGCGGCGACGAGCCCCGGATGATTCCGATCTCAGTCGAAGGCACCGGAAGCTACGAATGGAGCAAGGTCGCAGGCGTCGGCACGACCTATGTCAATTCCTGCACACTGCTCAGCCGAGCCAACCGCAGCGCCTATGAGCCAGGCAGCTATATCGCTGCCATCGCACCCACACCGTTGTTGATGGCATTGATGACACACGACACGACGTGCCTGACCGATGTACAGCTCGAGGCTTACTCAACGGCGCATGAACCGAAGCGACTCGAGATGTTTCCGGGTGGCCACTACGACCCCTACACCACACAGCTGACGGCCGTCGCGTCGGCGTCTCGCGACTGGTTCGAGACATATTTGGGCAACAAGCAGTGAACCTGGTGTCCCCGCCGTGATCGGAAGCTTTGCGACAGTGATGGACCTGTTGGTCGAAGGCGAGGACGTGTTCGTTGGACCGACCTTGCTCGACAGCGGGGTCCGAACCTATGGCGGACAACTCCTCGCCCAGTCATTGGGTGCGGCCGAACGAACCGTTTCCGATGACCGGGCCGTGCACTCGACCCACTCGCACTTCGTGAAGGCCGCT
>Ga0213869_10000284_pt1 | contig 42322 bp, 41 predicted proteins | sample PICome_10_FD_160083 | JGI IMG/M metagenome (GOLD analysis project Ga0213869, IMG submission 160083) | Coastal seawater microbial communities near Pivers Island, North Carolina, United States - PICO132 | ecosystem: Environmental > Aquatic > Marine > Coastal | place: USA: North Carolina...
GCCAGCTGCTTGGTCCATTGTAGATGCAACAACGGGTGCTTCCATCACCGGTTCGCTCATGCCACCTGCGAAAGCTGTGGTTGCCGCTGCTGCAAAGACTGTCGTCAAAAGTAGTTTTTTCATTTTCTTCTCCATTTGTTTTGGTTCTCACGAATCTCATAGCGGAACCTAGAGCTAACTCAATCCAGAATATGCTCCGGACAAAGCGAATTAAATTTGTTTTTGCCAATGCAGTTTTGGAGCTCTCTTGCCAAAACCGCAATACTAGTCAAATGAGCAGGACTTGTGTGCCGACCTTCGTGAGTTCATACAATTCAGCAATTTGCTCGTTGTAAAGTCCGATGCAGCCATTGGAGGATCTGCGGCCAATCTTTCGCGTATCGTGGGTACCGTGAATACGGTAAAAGGTCCAAGAAAGATACAGCGCGTGACTTCCCAATGGATTATCCGGTCCTGGTCCGACATATTCTGGCCATTCCGGATTACGTTTGCGCATCTCGGGGGTTGGTCGCCATGACGGGCCAACGACTTTACGAACCACTTTCGTCCGGCCTTTGCGTGTTAAATCAGCGGTCATCGGAACGGATGTAGGGTATAGCTTGTAAATCGACTCGTCTTCAGACCAGTAATGCAAAGCCCGCGAGTCTATATCGGACAAAATCGCCCCATTCTTCAACGTATCAAAATAAGGGCGCCAATCCAACATTCTAAAACTGCTGATATTGCGCAAAGCCTTCTTTCTTGGCTCTGTCTCGGCCTCAGCCTCGACGGCATCAAACTCCCCTGTCTCCTGCGACAATACAAATGTGCCAGACAAGGACGCAGCCCCAGTCAAAAATGCCCGTCTTGGCAAATGAAATTTCACTCTGCCCATGTTTTTACTCCACATGTGATGTGGTTGCTTACAAAGAAAATCGACAACACACAAATAAAACGCGCGTGATTTGTAGCATTTGTCTTAATATTGGGTTTGATTGGCAACGCATTGCCGCTATGTACGCTGCACATAATTGAGGGTTCCACATGATTTATCGGATCGTTCTAGCGCTTGGCTTGCTCCTTTTGACAGGGTGTGCACAAGATACCGGCTCCAACCTCGGTCCGGGAGATCGCCCATTGCGTCCGGTATATGTCATCAATCCAGCTGACACCGGGCGGATCCAGTACAGCATTTTAGACGGTGTCAACAGCTTGCGACGCGCAGCGCGCCTTCAAATGCTGATCTTTAATGCCAAGCTCAACGCCGCCGCCGCCACGCATGCGCGCGATATGTCAGTTCAAAACCGCGCTTGGCATTTTGGCTCTGACGGTTCCTCTCCGCTCGACCGTATGGAACGCGTTGGATATGAGGGTACGCTTCTCGGAGAAAATATTTCAGAGACCTTTGAGTCAGAGCTTGAAACCCTCGCAGCATGGATGGAAACTCCAGCCACGCGCACGATCATCCTCGCACCAGACGCGCAAGAAATGGGTTTCAGCTGGTATCAGGAACCAGGCGGCAAAATTTGGTGGACTTTGGTCACCGGCATTAAAGCACCAAGTTAGAAACTTGTTACGCACCAATTAGGAAACAAACTGCACGCTCCAAACAGACCTTAGGGATAAATCCAAATCGGCGTGCCTATATCAACCATCGCATAAATCTCTTCAATTTCTCTATTGCTCACCGCAACACACCCCCAGGTCCAATCTTTAAAAAAGAAGCGATAGGGGCGAGGAGTTCCGTGTATAAAAATGTCACCTCCCGGACTTCGCATACCAGCGGCCCGCCTATCAGCCGCATTGGGGTAAGATATGCCCACCGATAGATGAAATTGGCTATTTGAGTTTTTACGATCAATGAAATATTGCCCTTCGGGGGTTTTGCCGTCTCCTTCAAATTGCTTATGTCCAATTGGCGCGAAACCTAATTTGAAGTCATATTCTTTGAGAACCGTATTACCTTGCAGCAAGAGCATGAGGCGTTCAGCCTTGTACAAAACCAAGCTTGTCGCTTTCGGAAGGTCTGTCCTCAGAATGGGTTTGGGATCGGAACAGGCCACCAAGACCAAAGCAATGCAAAACATCGCTGCGATTTTAAAAACTCTCATTGTCTTCACCCTAAGTCACCTTGCCCATCTCTACCTTAGGGTGATTAAAATACAACTCATCAATCTTGGGTTAAGCGCTCCTAAATCGCTTAAAGGCGCGCCAAGACCTCATCGCAATAGGTTTCTGTTTTTGATCTGCTTCTTCAGAATGCGCATCCTGCATGGAATTCACAATTAAACCCACCAGCAGGTTCACCACAGCGAAGGTCGAGACCATGATAAAGGGCACGAAAAATACCCAAGTATAGGGGCTTATTTCCATCACTGGACACACGATTCCCATCGACCAGCTTTCCAAGGTCATGATCTGGAACAACGAATCTGCCGACCGTCAGAGCGAGCTAAGCCATTGCAAGAAATCAGCGTCAAATAGTTTGGTTAGGGTCACCAATCCAATATAAAAAATGATACCCATCAACAAAAAGACTGACGCCATACCCGGTAGGGCCGTGATGAAACCCTCGACAACCTGACGTAAGCGTGGCGCCACAGAGACCGCGCGCAAAGACCGCAGGACAGACTAGCTTTGAACCGCCGGAGCAAGTGACACTGCCACAATCACAAAATCAAAAATATTCCACCCGTCGCGGAAAAACCTCAAGCGGAAGATCGACAGTTTCAGGGCAAGTTCCAACACTAACATTGCCAAACAAATGCGATTCAAAACTCCACTGAGGGCGCCAAAGCTTGCCATCGCCATGTCAGACGTCTCCAGACCAAGAATAACCGCATTGAATAAAATTACGGCGGTTATAAATTTCCAGACTCAGGCTGACAAAAGAGCAGTTTGACGTTTTATCATCAATTTCTAGACCTTGCTGAAATGGGCAACAATCTCGATATGTGGCGACCATCTAAATTGATCAACCACTTCAACCCATTTTAGCAAATAACCGCCGTTACACAGCAAGGCCGCATCCCGCGCGAAACTGACAGGATTGCACGACACCATAGCAATATCGCGCAGATCGCTTCGTGCCAATTGCCCCACTTGCTGCTCTGCACCGGCGCGGGGTGGGTCGATTATGGCGGCGTTGAACGGTTTGAGATCCGTGTGGTCAATAGGATTGCGAAACAAATCGCGGGTGGTCGTTGTTACAGTCTTAATCCCCTGTGTGTGCCGTACGCCATGGGCCAAAGCCTCAAGCAGCGCGGCATCATTTTCGAAACACTGCAGCGTCGCCACATCCGCTAGCGGCAATCCCAGTGTGCCAGCGCCAGAGAACAAATCAATGATCCGATCCGCCCCCGCCAATGCTCGCGCTACCGCGGCTTGAAGCGCACGCTCGCCCGCCTCGGTGGCTTGTGTGAACGCCCTGGGTGGCGGGGTAATTTTCACCTTTCCAAAGGTCATTTGTGGCGCCTGATGCTGGCAAATGATTTCATTTCCCACGGACAGCCGCGCAAGCCCATTGGATCCAGCCCATTGGGCAAGTGGACCAAAATCAGTGTCTGCAAGGTGATCCAATCCCTCGACAGCTACATCAATCCCGCGTTCTGACGCCAACACCCAGAAACCAAGCTGGCCTTTGCGAGACCCAAATTGCGCTGTAAATTGCTCAAGCGCCGGTATGATTTTCATAATATCAGGAACCAGAACCCGGCAGGGCTCAATCGGCTGAATCGTGTCGCTGGCCTTGCCAAAGAACCCCACTGTGGCACCATTCTTCGTGCGCCGGCCTGCTAGTTTGGCGCGGCGCCGGGAGTTTTCTGGCGACGCGTGAAGCGCTTGGACTTTCGCTGTAATTCCCTGCGCCGCCAAGGCCCGCACGACAACCTCTTGTTTCCACTGCGCCACAAAATCAGGGTGTGCATGATGTAAGGCGCAGCCGCCACAACGCTTGAATGCGCTGCACTGAGGGGTAATGCGGTGCTCGGAGGGCGTGACAATTCGTATATCGAACAACCGATCACCCAGCAGATCCCCAGAGACCACCTCGCCAGGCAAGGCGCGATCAACAAAAATCGGTCCTGTGGCCAAACCATCGCCCAGGTGCCCTAAACGTTCGATTGTGAGTTCCATTAGGTCTCTTCCATTACCAAAAAGCCACCAGACTGGTGCTCCCAGAATCCAGCATAGGCCCCATTAGCTTCTAACAGGCTAGCATGAGTTCCCTCTTCTACAATGCGGCCTTCGTCAAGCACCACAATACGATCCATACGCGCAATGGTTGAAAGGCGGTGTGCAATTGCAATCACAGTCTTGCCACTCATCACACGATAAAGTGTTTCCAAAATCTCTGACTCCACCGAACTGTCCAATGCTGAGGTGGCCTCGTCCAGTACCAAAATCGGCGCATCTTTTAAAATCACCCGCGCCAAAGCAACCCGCTGCCTTTGACCACCTGAGAGTTTCACACCCCGCTCACCAACCTGCGCATCATAGCCTTTGCGCCCTTCAAGATCTTCCAGCTGCAAGATAAAGTCATGCGCTTCTGCCTTTTTCGCAGCCTCAATCATATCTTGCTCGGTCGCATCGGGCTTACCGTAAAGAATGTTGTCCCGGACAGAGCGATGCAGCAGCGAGCTGTCTTGCTGCACCACACCAATTTGCGCTCGCAAGCTGTCCTGTGTGACCTCAGAAATATGTTGCCCATCAAAATATATGGCCCCAGATTCCACATCATAAAACCGCAGCAGTAGCTTTATGAGGGTTGATTTGCCCGCACCGCTGGCCCCAACCAACCCCAGACTCTCACCTGATTTAATCTCAAGTGAAACATCCTCAAGCCCACCAATGTCCTTGCCATAGCGATGGGTGAGGTTAGCAACAGATATATGCGCTGCTTTCATCTGCAACTCCCGAGCGCCCGGAGCATCAATCAGCTCAATCGGAGCAGAAATTGTCTCCATCCCCTCGCGGATAACTCCCATTTCTCTGAAAAGCGTGGTCAATGCCCACATGATCCAATGGGACATGCCGCTCATCCGCAGGGTAAGGGCTGCACCAGCGGCAACCAAGCCCACATCTGCACTACCGATGCTCCAGAGGTAGACACCCCAACCCACAACGCTGACAACCAAAAAACCATCCAACAAAATTAGACCAAATTCCATGGTCGTATAAAGCCGCATTTCCTTTTGAAAGGTCACGCGCGCCTCTTCAATCGCCTCAACCCCGTAGGTCAGCTCTTGATCGTTCCAGGAGAACATTTTTACCGCATGAATATTGGTATAGCTGTCCACCACACGCCCCGTCACGGCACTGCGCGCATTCGACGCCGCCGCCGATGCCGAGCTAACGCGCCGCACGGTCCAGACGACCAAAGCGAAATACAGCCCCGTCCATATCGCAAGTGGGATCATTAAACGAGGATCAGAGTCTCCCAATAGGAAAAAGGCCCCGATTAAATAGACAAACGAAAAGGTGACCGCGTCAATCAGTTGATAAACAAATTCGCCTGTCGCAGGCGGGGTTTGCATAATTCTATTGGCAATGCGCCCAGCGAAATCATTTTCAAACCAGCCGACAGACTGCCCCAATACATGACGATGCGCGCGATAACGCACCAAAGTCCCCACATTTGGCAAAATGGTATTGTTGAGCAAAAGGGTTGAAAGCGTCTCGATCAGAGGTCGAATCAAGAGGATAAACCCGGTGACCAAAACAAGCTCTACCCAATGATTGTCCCAAAATTCAGACGGCGTTACCTCTGTCATCAGTACGACCAGACGCGCGAAATACCAGATCAAAAAAATCTGGATCGTCGCAACAAGCGACTGAAAAAAAATGGAAAAGCCAAATATCTTTTTGAACGGCCGCAGATAGTCACGCAAAAAGAGCAAAAGCGCGCGCGGTGGACGATTGCTGACTGGGTAGGGTTGATAGGGATCAACCAATTTCTCAAAGAATCTAAACATAGCCGCAAAGAATACCGTGGTTATGAATTTTGCAAATGAAATAATGTAGTTATAGGGACCCTCAAATTCAGGGCATTTCACCCAAGATCGTCTAAATACGCCAAAATCTCATCTTTGGTCATATGCATATCCCGCGCAATCCAAATGTCTTGCGCGCGCAGCAAAGCGGCCCCAAGCGCTGGACCTTGGTGCCTTGGCATTAAATCGGCAGCTGAAACGGGGCAAACAGACTGAGCGCCGCGGCGCACCGCCTCTTGCTCCGCCTCTGTGACCCTATGCTCTGTCCAAGCCGCGCGCACAAGCCACGATGACCAGCCCTGATCCGCGCCCAGCGCATATCCATGCGCCAAAGCTTGTGGCGTATTTTGCCCGTGAAACCGCAGCGCCTCAACCTGGCGCGCCTGTGCATTCGACAGCCGTAAGCGCTCTTGAACCGCCCCACCACCAAGACAAGCCAGGCGGCGCAGCGCATCTGGGGCAAGCCCTTGCTCTAACGCCACCAAAAGCGAAACCGGGCGCGCCGAAGCACCAGGCAGCACGCGCCCCAAGATACCAGCAGCCTCCATTGCTGCCAGCGCCGGGGCTGGGTCGGTGGCAGCCAATAACTTGAACACCTCCGCGCCGATCCGTTCTTTTGAAATTCGATCCAAGCCCGATTGCAAAGCCGCACAGGCGGCAAGTGCCTCAGCATCAACGCCCTCGAGGGGATCGCCATACCACGCCCAAAACCGAAAGAACCGCAAGATCCGCAAATAATCTTCCGCAATGCGGGCCTGCGGCTCCCCAATAAAGCATAATCGACCTGTTTGCGCATCGACCAGCCCCTCCAATGGGTCGATCACCTGGCCAGAAGCCTCTGCATAAAGAGCATTCATCGTGAAATCGCGGCGTGCGGCATCTTCCTCCAGCGATGTACCAAACACAACCTCAGCATGCCGACCATCAGTCGTTATATCTTTGCGAAAGGTGGTAATTTCATAAGATTTTCCACCAAGCAAAAACGTCAATGTCCCATGATCTGCGCCAGTGTCGACAACCCTTATTCCATGGGTTTGAGCAATTCGCCACATCTGATCTGGTGTGGCATCAGTGGACAAATCAATATCCGTCACCGCAACGCCCATCACCGCATTGCGAATACAGCCGCCCACGTACAATAGTCGCGCGCCGGACTCCTCAAAAACCGCAAAAAGCGGTGCGAGTATCTGAATGTCCTGCGTGGTGGGATCAATCTTCATAGCAGGCTCATCTGATCGGCCAAGCCACGCAATATTCGCGCGGTCGCGCCCCAAATGTAATAAGGCCCGTAAGGGACACAATAGTAAGAGCGCTTCTGTCCGCGCCAGATCCGCGATTGAATTTGAAAATTCTGCGCCGTTACCACATGCGACAGGGGCACTTCGAACACCTCGGCCACCTCGCCAGGGTCCGCTCTGACCACCCAGGGCGCGTTAATCCAACCGATGGTTGGAATGACATTAAACCCCGTCACCGTTTCATGCGCTGGCAATTGCCCCAAGATTTGTACCAAAGATGGATCAAGCCCAGTCTCCTCATGCGCCTCACGCAACGCTGTGGCGGAAATATCCACATCGCCCACGTCACGCTTACCGCCGGGGAAGGCGATCTGCCCGGGATGAGAGGACAGATGCGCGGCGCGTTTGGTTAGAACCAGATGAACGCCAGAGGCGCGTTCAATCAAGGGTACCAAAACACCCGCATCTTTCTTTGCTGGCCTGGGCGCAGCCACCTCCGGATTAAGATCAAAATCCGACGAAGCGCCGCCCGGCCGAGCCAAAGCACAGAGAATATCAGCTTGTTGCGGAATCATTTTCAACGGGGGTTTTGGGCTCAAACCCGAGTGTATCGGGATCAAAGCTGTAATGCGCACCGCAAAACTGACAATCGGCGGTGACTTCATTGTCATCTGTGGTCATATACGCGATGTCTTTGGCCGAATAAATCGACAGGCTTTGGCGCACACGATCAGATGAACAGGTGCAGCCAAAGGTCACCGGTTGCGTGCCATAGACCCGAGGTTGCTCTTCATGAAACAATCGCAGCAGCAATTGCGTCGGCTCAATGGATGGCCCGACCAGCTCAAGCTGGTCCACGGTGTCGAGCAAAATATTCACCCGGTTCCAATTTTCACTCCCCTCGGCATCCAAAATATCCGCCGCCGAGAGTAGACCATCTTCGCCCTGCGGCTCTTCTGAGGTCACATGCGAGCCTGCCGCCGGCATATGTTGCAGCATCACGCCGCCTGCCCGCCAGCCATCCGTACCATTCGCCTCCTGCGAGTACCCAAATGCCATAGAAAAACGGGTCGGTATCTGTTCAGATTGCGCAAAATATGCCTCAGCGCAAGCCGAAAGAGAGGCGCCAGCAATCGGAGTGATTCCTTGATAGGGCTGCATATCCTGACCCTGATCAATCAATATGGCGAAATACCCATTGCCGATTTGTTCAAAGCCCGGCGCTTCTGTCTTCAGAGTTTCATCATCGTAGCTTGCATAAGCCCGGATACGCGCAGGTGCGCCATCTTCTGTTGGGCCATAGTAGTCAGTGGCAATCAAGCGCACCGCACCGCTGCCGCGCACTTGAAGCGAGAGCTTCCAACGCTGCTTAATGCTTTCACCAATCAATGCTGTGAGCAAAGCCATCTCTGCCACAAGCGCTTCCACCACAGACGGATAATCATGCTGCGCGAGCGCCTGATCCAATACACCGTCCAGCCGAGCCACACGGCCACGGATATCGGAAGCGTCCAATTGAAACGGCAAAACCGTATCATCCCAACTTATTTTTGCAGTTTGCATCATGATATCTTTCCATAGATTGGCCTTGCCTTAAACTGTCCATATAAGCACGTCTAGACTGACACCAAGTTTTGGAGAGTCGATTGCTACGTTTTGGCACCAGACCAGATCCCCATCAACGCTACACACGGCGCCCCGGCGTCTATGCAATTTTACCTTACCAAGGCGGACTTTTGGCCACCTATCAAGGGGGACAAAATCAGGAATATCAACTGCCTGGCGGTGGCGTGGATCCTGGTAAATCGCCCCTACAAGCGTTGCATCGAGAGGTGTTTGAAGAAACCGGTTGGTGCATTGCGCAGCCTCACATGTTTTTTCGCTTCAAAACCTTCTGCTTTATGCCAGACTACGATCTTTGGGCAGAGAAGGTTTGCACAATCTATGCCGCACGCCCCGTGTACCGCAAATCGGCCCCCACAGAGCCCGATCATTATTCAGTGATTTTGCCGATCGAAGCGGCCTTGAGCCATCTGGCCAGCGACGGCGATTGCCAAGCTGTTGCACAATTTTTCGGCGCGGCCTGATCTAAGATTTAGATAATCAAATCCACCATCGCCTCATCTCCGGTGATGTCGCGGATTGACATTCCGGCCGTCTCGAGCCGCCGAGAAAGAAGCGCAAAGTTTTCTGGCTTTGAGGTTTCTATTCCGAGCAAAACAGTTCCAAAGTTGCGTGCTGATTTTTTGAGATATTCAAAACGCGCAATATCATCATCCGGCCCTAAGAGCGCCAGAAAATCCTTGAGCGCTCCAGGTCGTTGCGGCAGTCGCAAGATAAAATATTTCTTTAGACCAGCATAGCGCTGGGCCCGCTCTTTCACTTCGGGCAATCTTTCAAAATCAAAATTGCCCCCCGAGGATACGCAAACAACCTTTTTGCCTTTGATCTTGTCTTTTAAGTCCTTCAAAGCGTCCACAGCCAAGGCCCCCGCAGGCTCCAAAACAATGCCTTCTGTATTCAGCATGTCTAATATTGTGATGCAAATGCGATCTTCAGGAATATCCAAGACGTGATCCGCATCAATCCCTTTTAGTGACGCAAAGGTATTGACGCCCATCATTGCCACCGCCGCCCCGTCTACAAATGTATCCACCTGCGCAAGGGCGACAGGGGCGCCGGCTTGAACCGCCCCGGCCAGGCTTTTGCCGCCAGATGGCTCCACATAATAAATTTCAGTCTCAGGCGCGCGCTCTAACAGCAAACGCCGAGCAGAAGAAGACAGGCCGCCACCACCTACAGGCACCACAAAAACATCTGGGGGACCGTCCAGTTGTTCGAGCATCTCATAGGTGACAGTCGCCTGCCCCTCGATGACATCCAGATCATCAAAAGGCGACAGAAAATGCCCACCAACATCCTGACAATAAGCTTGGCTTGCGCGGAGCGTGTCATCAAAATAATCCCCCACCAATTGCACCTCCACCCAATCACCCCCAAACAGTCGAGTTTTGCGGATTTTTTGTTCTGGTGTGGTAACGGGCATAAAAATCACGCCTTTTTTCTGTAAATACCTACACACATAAGCGACACCTTGCGCATGATTGCCAGCGCTGGCACAGACGAACACATCTTTATCTGCCTGTTTGCCCATGGCATTAAATGCACCGCGCAATTTATAAGAACGCACCGGCGATAGATCTTCACGCTTCAACCAAATATCTGCATCATACACATTCGAAAGATGATCGTTGCGCTGCAGGGGCGTTGCAGGAAACAACCGGCGCATGCGTTTGGTGGCCTCAGCGGCTTGGATGCTAAAATCTGTCATGCGAGATTAGTGGCTCAAACTGTGAAATTGCGCAAGCAATCAAGCCATCGGGGGATTATGCTACAGGCTTTACAAAATTGCGCCTCACCAACTTGCCGCGCAAACAAAAACCATATACCTCCGCGCCGACCACACTGTGCCACATTTGGATTGGAAAACGCATGTCAGCCCCTAAAAAAGTTGTCCTGGCCTATTCGGGCGGATTAGACACCTCGATCATCCTCAAATGGTTGCAAACCGAATATGGCTGCGAAGTGGTCACTTTCACGGCAGATTTAGGTCAAGGAGAAGAGCTCGAGCCCGCCCGCGCCAAGGCGGAACTTATGGGCGCCTCCTCAATCTATATCGAAGATGTGCGTGAAGAGTTTGTGCGCGATTTTGTCTTCCCCATGTTCCGGGCCAATGCGCTTTATGAAGGTCTGTACTTGCTGGGCACCTCTATCGCGCGTCCATTGATTTCCAAACGCTTGGTTGAAATTGCACAGATTGAAGGGGCCGATGCGGTCGCCCACGGCGCGACAGGCAAGGGCAATGACCAAGTCCGGTTTGAGTTGGCCGCTTATGCGTTGAACCCAGATATCAAAGTCATCGCCCCTTGGCGTGAATGGGATCTTTCAAGCCGTACCAAATTGATCGATTTCGCCGAAAAAAATCAGATCCCAATCGCCAAAGACAAGCGTGGCGAGGCGCCGTTTAGTGTTGATGCCAACCTGCTGCATACGTCTTCAGAAGGTAAAGTCTTGGAAGACCCAGCCGTTGAGGCGCCCGATTACGTCTATCAGCGCACAGTTAATGCAGAGGATGCACCAGACACACCAGAATATGTTGAAATTGGCTTTCAAGCGGGAGATGCGGTCTCCATCAATGGCGTTGATATGTCGCCTGCTTCAATTTTGACGGAATTAAACCGGCTTGGCGGTCAACATGGTATTGGCCGGCTTGATTTGGTGGAGGGGCGCTTCGTTGGCATGAAGTCCCGTGGTATTTATGAAACCCCTGGCGGTACATTGCTGCTAGAGGCACATCGCGCCATTGAGTCCATCACCTTGGATCGCGGCGCGGCACATCTAAAAGATGAATTGATGCCAAAATATGCTGAGCTGATTTACAATGGCTTTTGGTTCAGCCCAGAGCGCGAAATGCTTCAGGCTTTGATTGACAAGTCTCAAGAGCATGTCACCGGAACAGTGCGCTTGAAGCTCTATAAAGGCTCAGCCCACACTGTGGGCCGTTGGTCAGATTACAGCCTATATTCTGAAGCGCATGTAACGTTTGAAGATGATGCGGGCGCCTACGATCAAAAAGATGCCGCCGGCTTTATCCAGCTCAATGCGCTGCGCCTCAAGCTTTTGGCCGCGCGTAAAAATCGGATCCACTAAACTACGAGCGCGGGCGATTATTTGGCGGCTTGCAGCTGCTTATAGATCGCCTGCGCTTGGTGCCATAGCGCCTCATAATCAGCATCAAGTTTTGGCACGGGTCCCGGCGCGGGTCCAAATCCGGTAGAGCGGTGCACCGCATCATACCAATGGGTCGCCCAAATTCCATCTTGTGGCCGCGGCCCAGCCGCCCAATGCAGCATCGCAGGATCAAAAGCAATTTCCAGCCGCGCGCAGAGCTCCATAAGTGCAGGTTTTGGATTGGCCAAAACATCGTCACTATCTATCACAATCGGCTCCTGGCCCAGCGCCAGGCAATGTTCAAAAATTTGCTTTTGCTGCACAAACCCAAGATCATAAAGCGTTACATGCGCGCGCTTGCGCGCATAGCTAGCAATCACCCGCGCGGGATCGCGAATGAGAAAAACATTGCTCAGGTTAGCCAGTAGATCCATCGAAAAATGTTCCAGCATATGATGGGTCATATGTTTTTGATACCAAATCGCCGCACCATCAGGCACCGGACCTGCCAGCACAGCACTCACCTGAGCAGGATCACAGGCCATGCTTGCAATTATGTCTTCCCGCATCGGATGATCCGCATTTGAATGATGCAGATAGGCACCATAAAATGGCTCATCGACAACCTGCGTATCAGCCCGATTGCCAAAGGCATACATCATCGCTGTTGACAGGTTGCGTGGACCAGACCACATAGCGATCTTCATGCGCAAACCTGAGCGATGAGGTCTTGATACAGCCCACGAATACGGCGCGTGACTGGCCCCATGTCACCACCCCCAATGGGGCGGCCATCAATCTCAATAACAGGGGTTTGCGCGCCATAAGTGTCGACCAGGCTGAAATTGCGCTCAAACACAGGGATGTCATGGGCGCGGCATAGATCAATGACCTTTTGCCGGGTGATGCCATCAAGCCCAAGGCTGGCTAAACTGGATATGCGCTGAACCTGCTGCAAAGCTTCTACCTCATGTTCATTGGCACATAAAATATTCACAAAGGGCAAAACCTCTGCCGCTGCCTTCGCCTCGAAAGGGGCGGCTGAATACACCACGTGCGCGCCTTGAGCCCGTGCCATGCGGGCCACATAAACCTGATGGGTGGTTTCATTTTGCATCACCAGCCAATCATCCTCACGGATCGGAGCCAGCCATTGGGTGAGCTGCATCTCGCTCATCGCCGTATTCGCTCCTGAGCACAGCGTAATGGCATTTTCACCATCTGCGGCCACCGTGATAATTGCATGACCAGAGTTGCAGGACAGGCGGGCAATTGCATCAGTTGCCACACTCAAAGACACAAGCCGCTCAAGCAGCCACTCCCCATCGCGGCCCACCGCTCCCAAATGCACAACAACCGCACCCGCTTGAACCGTCGCTACAGATTGGTTGGCCCCCTTGCCACCCAAGCCGTGATCTAAACCGGTCGCCGCAAGGGTTTGCCCAGGGGCCGGGTTATGGGGCACCTGGTAAAAATAATCGGCGTTGATAGAGCCAAAATTGTAGATCGTCATCTGATATTGCAGGCAGCAATCGCCGCCATGTTGAGAATGTCATTCACAGAAGACACGGTCGAGCAAATTTGAATTGGCTTATCGATGCCCGTCAAAATAGGTCCAATCACTGTCGCGCCACCCATTTCCTGCATCAACTTCACAGAGATCGAAGCCGAATGCCGCGCTGGAACCACTAAGACATTCGCCGGGCCAGTTAGGCGGCTGAAGGGATATTTCTTCATCTCATTGACGTTGAGCGCGACATCCACTGCCATCTCGCCCTCAAATTCAAAATCAACCCCACGTTTCAACAAGACATCCGGAGCAATGCGCATCTTTTCAGCACGCTCTGAAACCGGATAGCCGAAGGTTGAAAAGCTCACAAAAGCCACCCGCGGCTCTAAGCCCAAGGCGCGCGCCACGCTCGCACCGCGTTCGGCGATGTCGGCAAGGTCATTTTCATCGGGCCATTCATGCACCAATGTATCAGCAATCAAAGTGATTTTGCCTTTGGACAAAATCGCGGTTACCCCAACTGCCCCATCATGCGGGCCTACGTCATAAACATGGCTGATCAATTCCAAGACATGAGCCGATTTGCGCGTCACCCCCGTGACCAGACCGTCACCATGCCCATGCGCAAGCATCAAAGATCCAAAAACGTGACGATCCCGAGCCGCAAGACGATGCACGTCGGTTTTATCAAAACCTTTGCGTTGCAAGCGTTGATAGAGATAATTTTTGTAATCTTCCAAATGTTCTGTGTTCGCAGCATTCACCACTTCCAACTCACCGGCGGCATCACCAAGTCCCGCGGCCTCCAACCTTTGATGCACGTCACTTTCCCGGCCTACGACAATGGATTTTCCAAATCCTTGGCGTTGATATAATACAGCGGCGCGCAAGACCCGCTCGTCATCCCCTTCGGCAAAGATAATCCGAGCCTGCGCCGAACGTGCGCGCGCATTGATCCCCCGCAAAATACTCGCTGTGGGGTCCATGCGGGTTTTCAAAGAAAGCTCATAGCCGTCCATATCCACAATCGGCCGGCGGGCCGCGCCAGTGTCCATTCCGGCGCGCGCAACCGCGGGCGGAATGCGGTAGATCAAACGAGGATCAAAGGGTGTTGGGATGATATAATCGCGGCCAAAGTTCAACTTCGTGCCATAAGCCAAAGCCACCTCATCGGGTACCTCTTCACGCGCCAAATCCGCGAGCGCGCGCGCGCAGGCTATCTTCATTTCATCATTGATCGCTCGAGCGTGAATATCCAGCGCGCCGCGGAACAAGTAGGGGAAGCCCAAAACATTATTGACCTGATTGGGATAGTCAGACCGCCCTGTTGCCACAATCGCATCTGGGCGCACGGCATGTGCCTCTTCAGGCGTAATTTCAGGATCAGGATTGGCCATGGCAAAAATCACTGGATCCAGGGCCATGCTTTCCACCATTGCCGGCGTAACTGCTCCCTTAACGGAAACACCCAAGAACACATCTGCGCCCACCATTGCGTCATCCAAGCCGCGCAACTCTGTTGAAATAGCATGGGCAGATTTCCATTGGTTCATACCCTCAGTACGCCCCTGATAAATGACGCCTTTGGTATCGCACACGATACAATTATTATGTTTGGCACCCATGGATTTCAAAAGTTCAATACAAGCGATCCCTGCCGCTCCAGCACCATTCAATACAATCTTCACATCCTGAATTTTTTTACCAGATAGATGCAGCGCATTGATGAGACCTGCCGCGCAGATCACAGCTGTTCCATGTTGGTCATCATGGAAAACCGGTATGTCCATAACCTCTTTCAAAGCTTGCTCGATGATGAAACACTCGGGTGCCTTGATGTCCTCGAGGTTGATGCCACCAAAGGTTGGGCCCATGAGCTTCACGGCATTGATAAATTCTTCTGGGTTTTCGGTGTCCAGCTCGATATCGATGGAGTTCACATCCGCAAAGCGCTTAAATAAAACCGCCTTACCTTCCATAACGGGCTTCGAACCCAAAGCTCCAAGATTGCCAAGACCCAAGACAGCCGTCCCATTCGAAATCACCGCCACAAGGTTGCCCTTATTAGTATAGTCATAGGCCAGTTCAGGTTTGTCTGCGATGGCCAAACACGGTACCGCAACACCCGGCGAGTAGGCCAAAGAAAGATCGCGCTGTGTTGTCATTGGCACAGAGGCGGTAATCTCAAATTTACCGGGCGTTGGTTCTAAGTGGTAGGCCAAAGCATCAGCGTCTGTGACTTTGTTATTGGGCATTACAGCACTCCGTTTAAAGTTAGTTTAATATTAAACTATCCATTTTGCTGGTGCAATTCAATTTTTGACAGCCCCCAATACGGAGCATCTGCGCCGCTTGTGCTTTGGTGGGCTGCGCATCAACCCTGCGCCACCTTCGCGCCAGAATGAACCGCCGCCAACCTGAGGTCAAACCAATTCAAAAGCCATCCCGATGATCGCTTTCTTTCGTCGCAGGTTTTGCCTAATACTTGCCATAAATGGAGATCAACTTGTGAGCAAGCCCGACCAGTCAGTCACGCCCATGATGGCACAGTTTCTTGAGATCAAGGAGGGTTACCCTTCCGCCCTATTGTTCTATCGCATGGGGGATTTTTACGAGCTGTTTTTCGACGACGCCGTCGCTGCCGCACAGGCGCTCGATATTACACTAACGAAACGCGGCAAACATCAGGGCGCGGATATCCCAATGTGCGGCGTGCCAGTGCATGCAGCGGAAGGTTATTTGCTCAGCCTCATTCGAAAAGGATTTCGTGTTGCGGTCTGTGAACAGCTGGAAAACCCGCAAGAGGCAAAGAAGCGCGGCGCGAAATCCGTTGTAAAACGGGGTGTGGTTCGTTTGGTCACCCCGGGCACCTTAACCGAAGATACGCTGCTTCACCCGCGGGAGAGTAATTTTTTGGCCAGTTTTGTGCAGGTGCGGAACCAAAGTTGCCTGTCCTGGGTGGATATTTCGACCGGAGATCTGCGGTATAGCCCCTGCCCACCCGTGCGATTGGGGCCAGAGCTTGCCCGGCTTGCCCCGGCTGAAGTGCTCGTGGCTAAGGGGGCCTCCAATGAATTTTTAGAAATTATCCAGGAGTCCGGCGCAGCAGCGACCGAGTTGCCACAGGACGTTTTTGACAGCTCTGCCGGCGCAGACAAGATTTGCAAGGCCTATGGTGTTGGAGACCTTGTCAGTCTTGGAGAATTTGGTCGTGCAGATATCGCAGCAATTTCTGGGCTGATTGAATATCTTTCCACCACTCAGAAAGGCCAGCTGCCGCTTCTGCGCCGGCCTGTATGTGAAGCCCGAGATGATTTTGTCGCGATTGATGCGGCGACGCGCAAGAACCTTGAGCTGACCCAAACGCTGTCAGGGGAAAGGTCTGGCTCCTTATTGTCCGTTGTGGATCGTTCTGTGACCGCTGCAGGGGCGCGGCTTCTGTTTCGCCGCATCACAACACCATCTCAACGCCTCGCAACCGTCGAGGAGCGCGCTTCGGCTGTGGCTTTTTTCTGTGGCCAAAGCGGATTGCGCAGAGCGGTGCGTTCAGCTTTGAAGCAATTGCCCGATGTTGAACGCGCCTTGGGGCGTGTGGCTCTGGAACGCAGTGGTCCAAGAGACTTGCTGGCACTTGGGAACGGCATCATACAGGCCACGCAGGTGCATGCGCTTTTAGCCCAACACGATTTACCGCCACTCCTGCACGATGCTGCAGATGATCTGAAGGGATTTGAGGCTCTGTCCGATGAATTGAATCGCGCCTTAGTCTCCGATGCGCCCCTTCTGGCGCGGGATGGCGGATTTGTCGCCACCGGCTATTCGTCGGATCTAGATGAGATAACTGCCCTTCGGGATGAAGCGCGGTCGGTCATTGCGAGGATGCAAGCCGATTACGCCGATCAATCCGGAATTCCATCTCTGAAAATAAAGCATAACAATGTGCTGGGGTATTTCATTGAAACCACCGCGACTCATGCCCAGCGCATGATGGCGGCGCCTTTGAGTGACACGTTTATTCACCGACAAACCACTGCCAATGCTGTTCGCTTTACGACGGTCGAACTGGGCGATATGGAAACCAAAATCCTAAATGCCGCCGGCCGAGCGACAGGATTGGAGTTAGAAATTTTTACCGGTCTCTGCGCACAGGTTTTAGATCACGCCGCCCCGCTGCAAGCTTTGGCGATGGCGATTGCAGAAATTGACGTCGCGGCTGCTTTTTCCGAATTGGCCATGGCCGAGGGTTGGGTCCGACCCGTTTTGAATGACAGCCGCGACTTTATCATTGAGCAGGGCCGTCATCCAGTGGTCGAGGCTGCCATCAAAGCGCAGGCGGAAACGGTGTTTGTTGCCAATGATTGCCATTTGACCAGCACAGATGACATGATTTGGTTGCTCACCGGACCGAACATGGCCGGTAAATCAACATTCTTGCGTCAAAATGCCTTGATTGCTCTTTTGGCACAGGCTGGTTCCTTTGTGCCGGCTGCCCGGGCTGAAATTGGCATTGTTTCACAGATTTTTAGCCGTGTTGGGGCGGCCGATGATTTGGCCCGTGGGCGGTCGACCTTTATGGTGGAAATGGTGGAAACCGCGGCCATTTTGAACCAGGCAGATGACCGCGCCCTGGTGATTTTGGATGAAATTGGCCGTGGCACTTCGACCTATGACGGGCTGTCCATCGCCTGGGCAACACTTGAGCATTTGCACGACGTCAACCAGTGCCGCGCCTTGTTTGCCACGCATTACCATGAGCTCACCCAACTCACTGCCAAACTAGACCACGTAGACAATGCAACCGTAACCGTTCGGGAATATCAAGGAGATGTGGTGTTCTTACATGAAGTAAAGAGAGGCGCTGCGGATCGATCCTATGGGGTGCAAGTAGCTAAATTGGCCGGTCTGCCGCAATCAGTTTTAGAGCGCGCAAAGGTGGTGCTTGAAGCTTTGGAGCGGGGTGAGCGCGAGGGGCATAGCAAGCAAAAAGCTCTCATCGACGATTTACCACTTTTTTCTGCGGTGGCGATGTCAGCACCCGCCCCCTCCACTCAATCAGAGCTTGAAAAGGCATTCAATGCGATTCAGCCAGACAGTTTAAGCGCTAAAGAAGCCTTGGATCTCATTTATGAGCTGAAATCTAAACTCAAAACATAAAAGGCGGCCCCCAAGCCGCCTTTTTCCTAAGGATCGTTGAAGAGCCTTAGCCTGGCGTTGAAGAAACGCCCACTTGTGCAGGGCGCAACAGCCGATCATGCAGCATGAAGCCTTCGGTCATCACCTGAATGATATCCCCGGCTTTTGTTCCCGGAACAGGCGCTTCAAACATTGCTTCATGATTTTGTGGATCAAAACGCTCGCCAATTTCTGGCGAAATGGGTTCGATGCCATGTTTCTTAAAAACATTGACAACTTCCCGCATAGTGAGCTCAACCCCCTCAATCAACGCGGCCGAAACTTCACGCTGATCATCTGTCGCAGCCTCGAGGCCGCGTTTGAGATTATCATACACCGGCAGTAGATCACGGGCGAGTTTTGAACCACCATAATTCTCAGCCTCTCTGCGATCACGATCGCCGCGTTTACGAGCATTTTCTGCATCCGCGAGGGCCCGCATCCACCGATCTTTTAGATCATCACGCTCGGCGCGTAGAGCATCAAGCTCTAGCTCCTCTTCGGTGTATTCTTCATCACCATATTCTTCTTCTTCGGCAAGACTTACGTCCTGGAGAAACTCGTCTTCATGTTCTTTTGCCATCTGGACCTAACCTCGATCAGATAATACCCGCCCGACCATTTGAGCGGTATAATTCACAATTGGCACAATACGACCGTAATTCAGACGCGTGGGTCCGATTACGCCAATGGCGCCAACCACCTTTTGATCAGAGTTCATATAGGGAGAAACCACCAAAGAGGAACCCGAAAGTGAAAATAGTTTGTTCTCAGCACCAATAAAAATACGAACACCCTCGCCTTCATCGGCTAATTGCAGAAATTCTGCTATATCCCGCTTGCGTTCGAGGTCATCAAAGAGCACTCGTACCCGCTCCAAATCCTCCACTGTGCCAGCAGTCTCAAGGAGATTCGATCTTCCGCGGACAATTAATCGCTCATTATCACCACCAGCATCCTGCATCACGGCCACGCCAGCCTCAACCAAGCCAGTTGTCAAAACATTCAATTCGGAGCGATGCTTTTTGATCTCCACAGAAATGCTAGATTTCAACTCTTGTAATGTTCGGCCCTGACCAATCGCATTCAAAAAGTTTACCGCCTCACGCATTTGACTTGGCGTTTGACCCAAAGGCGGGCGAAATACCCGGTTCTCAACCTCTCCATTGGCAAAGACCAAAACCACCAGCGCACGGTCCGTCGCCAAGGATACAAACTCTATGTGTTTTATGGACGACGATTTTTTTGGTGCCAGAACCAGAGATGCTCCGCGAGTCAACCCGGAAAGGGCGCTGGACATACGATCAAGCATACCTGTGATGCTATCATTTTCATCCATGGTTGCAGATATCTTGCGCTGGGCCGCCGCATCCGGCTCCCCAATTTCTAAAATGCCATCAACGAACATTCGTAGACCAAGCTCTGTGGGCTGACGGCCTGCAGACGTATGGGGGCTGTCGAGCAGGCCAAGGAGCTCTAAGTCTTTCATTACATTTCGAATGGTAGCGGCACTCACAGGCTGAGCCATTTGCTGGGTTAGTGTATTGCTGCCCATCGGTTCTCCTGAAGACAGATAGCTTTCCACAACCCGTTGAAACACTTCACGGCTGCGGGCATCCATTTCTGAAAACAACTCTGTAAACGAATCCATTCACCTAAGCCTTGCTATTTGGGGTCCGCTTCGCATATTCGCGCATGAGCAGTGAGAGGACAAGCGATGCGACCATCCAATCGAGAATTAAATCAAATGCGTGACATTGTAATTGAAACACACGTCACCCGCCACGCCGAAGGATCTTGTTTGATCAAGATTGGTAACACGCATGTGCTTTGCACAGCCAGTTTGGAGGAGCGCGTACCATCGTTTCTGCGGAACTCGGGGTTAGGTTGGGTAACAGCGGAATATGGAATGTTGCCCCGCGCCACCCACACGCGCATGCGCCGTGAGGCCAAGAACGGCCAATCCGGCCGCACTCAAGAGATTCAACGTCTCATCGGGCGCAGTTTGCGTGCCGGTGTGGATCGGGTGGCCTTGGGCGAGCGACAAATTAGTATTGATTGTGATGTGATCCAAGCCGATGGAGGGACGCGCTGCGCTGCAATTACAGGCGGTTGGGTTGCGCTAAAGCTCGCTGTGCAAAAACTTATGAAAGCCGGAGATATTATAAGCGATCCACTTGCGGATCCTGTGGCTGCAGTGAGCTGCGGGATCTATGCTGGTCAAGGGGTTTTGGATCTCGACTATCCAGAGGACAGTGAGGCCGGGGTTGATGGCAATTTCGTAATGTTAGGATCGGGCAAATTGGTTGAAGTACAGATGTCTGCTGAGGGCTCAACCTTTTCGCGCGACCAAATGGGACAGTTGATGGATCTGGCCGAAGCAGGCGTTTCGCAACTAGTGGCTGCGCAATTGGCAGCCGTTGGCTGATGCGCACACTTACTGAACCTAAAATTGTTTTGGCCAGTCACAACAAAGGTAAGTTGCGCGAGATACAGCCCCTTTTAACACCTTTTGGCATCGCATGTGTAAGTGCTCGGGATCTGGGCTTAGAAGAGCCCGTGGAGACAGAAACCAGTTTCGCTGGAAATGCGCGCCTGAAAGCACATTTTGCGGCGCAGGCAGCCGGTCTACCGGCTCTGTCTGACGACAGCGGTATTTGTGTTGATGGACTAGATGGCGCGCCCGGGGTTTACACGGCCGATTGGGCACAAACACCCAATGGGCGCGATTTTACCACGGCAATGACGCGGGTTTGGGAAGAGCTGGAGGCGGCAAATGCGCTCTTCCCGCGGCGTGCTCAGTTTAATTGTACATTATGTTTGGCCTGGCCAGATGGTCACGATGAGATTTTCACTGGAATTGCGCCGGGGCACGTGGTTTGGCCAATGCGCGGGGTGCATGGGTTCGGCTTTGATCCCATGTTTCAACCCGATGGGTATGATCAGACATTTGGCGAAATGCTTCCAGATCAAAAGCACCCGCTAAGCCATCGGGCAGATGCCTTCAAGAAGTTGGTGTCTGGCTGTCTTTCATGATGGAAGATTGGCGGCATGGCGGGTTTGGTCTTTATATCCATTGGCCATTTTGTGAAGCGAAATGCCCTTATTGTGACTTCAATTCCTACGTCAACGCCACTGTCGACAACGATATATGGGAAAAGGCCCTGTTAAGCGAGTTGGATCGCCACGGGGAACTGACCCAAGATCGCCTATTGAACTCAATTTTTTTTGGTGGTGGCACCCCAAGCTTGATGCCTCCCAAAATGGTTAAGACATTGATTGATCGTGCGCGCTCCCATTGGGCGTTCGCGAATGATATTGAGATTACGCTTGAGGCCAATCCATCCTCTGTTGAGGCGTCTCGTTTCGCTGATTTTCGCGCGGCAGGCGTAAACCGTATTTCTATGGGAATTCAGGCGCTAAACGACCCTGACCTAAAGCGCCTTGGTCGATTGCATTCCGTGGCAGAAGCGCGGTCCGCGCTGGCTGTGGCAAAGACATATTTTGCACGTGTCAGTTTTGATTTGATCTATGCGCGGCAAGATCAAACGCTTGAAGCTTGGCAAAACGAGCTGACCGAAGCCATTGAATTGAGCGCTGGGCATTTATCCTTGTATCAACTCACAATTGAGCCAGAGACCGCCTTTGGCTTTCGTGCGCAAGCAGGAAAGTTAGGGGGATTGCCCACTGAAGACTTGAGCGCAGACATGTTCGATGCAACCAATGAGATTTGTGCCAAGGCTGGGTTGTACGCCTATGAGGTTTCGAACTATTCCAATAAGTCATTGGAATCAAAACATAATATAATCTATTGGCGCGGTGGCGATTATGTCGGCATTGGACCCGGGGCCCATGGGCGTTTAACCCTGGCCGGCAAGCGTCAAGCCACGAAAACAGCCCTGGCGCCGAAGGCCTGGTTGGAGCGGGTGGCCGTGCAAAACAGTGGAACCAGCCATCAAGAGGTTTTAAACTCGCAAGATCATGCCAATGAGTTAATCATGATGGGGTTGCGGTTATTCGATGGGATTTCGCGAAAGCGCGTTGAAGACATCGCAAACGCTCCGCTGCAGATCCCAGACCACCTGCTTGAATTGCGCCTTTTGGAGCTCTTGGGAGATCAACTTCGGGCGACAGAGGCCGGTCGCCCGCTATTGAACCAGTTAGTCCAAGCTTTGATGTATTAAAGCCCAGCCAGGTGGCGACAAAGCTCATCAAGTTGCTCTAAATTTTTGTAGCTAATGGTAATCGAACCGCCCTCTTGTCCGGGATTATGCGCTATTGAAACCGCCATGTTCAGGGCTGCGGAAAGATCCCCCTCCAGCGCACGCGTATCTGCGTCTTTGGCAGATTTTGATGCGCGCTCTTTGCTGGGGGCTTTCGGTTCTTTCACCAATTTTTCAGTCTGCCGGACAGACAACCCACGCGCAATAACAACACGCGCCAAATCAGAGGCGTTGGGCGCTGTGATCAATGCGCGAGCATGGCCACTTGACAAGCTTCCGTTGATGACAAATCTCTGAACATCGTCCGGTAGCGCCAAAAGCCGCAGAACATTTGCGATATGTGGACGCGACCTGCCAAGCACTTCGGCCATTTGCTCTTGCGTATGACCAAATTTATCCATGAGCTGGCGATACCCGCTTGCCTCCTCAATTGGATTGAGATCTGCGCGCTGAATATTCTCAATGATTGCAATCTCAAGCACATCCAGGTCGGAAAATTCCCGCACTACAACTGGCAATTCATGCAGCTGGGCAAGTTGTGAGGCGCGCCAACGCCGTTCGCCCGCAACAATTTCATATTCACCTGCCTTCACTGGATGCGCACGCACGACCAGCGGCTGTATTATGCCTTTAGACCGGATGGACCCTGCAAGGTCATTGAGGTCATCGGCATCAAAGTGCCGACGCGGCTGGCCGGGATTTGGATGAATGGTCTCAACCGGTACAAGCATTTCATTGCGCCGCTCAGAATTGACGGCGCCTGTGTCTCCAACGGTCTGTTCAATATCTGCCATCAAGGCGGATAGCCCCCTACCGAGACCTCTTTGGCGTTTGGGTGTGTTGGCCATAGCGTATCCTAACTCTTTATCATCTTCTTGCCAAAATTTCTTGTGCGAGAGCGCGATAAGCCTCCGCGCCTTTGGATCGGCTATCATAACTCAAGACAGGCATTGCAAAAGAAGGTGCCTCGCTTATTCGAACGTTTCTTGGAATAACTGTTTTAAAAACCAATTCACCTAGGTTTTCCCGCGCATCTTCTTCAACCTGCAACGATAGGCGATTGCGCGCATCATACATTGTGAGCACCACCCCCTCAATCCGGAGATCAGGGTTGCCGAGATCCCGAACCTCCCGCACAGACATCAGCAATTGCGACAGTCCTTCCAAAGCAAAAAACTCACTTTGCAAAGGAATAATGAGCGCGTGGGCTGCAATCAGAGCATTCACCGTTAAAACGTTAAGCGATGGCGGGCAGTCTAAAAATACATAGTCATACTTTGATAGGTCTGAGTTGCCCAAAACTTTACGCAGCATTTCGCTTCGGTTTTTGGCGCTGGCCAGCTCAATATCAGCAGAGCTGAGATCCGTTGTGGACGGCACGAGATCGATATTTTCAATATCTGTGTTTTGTATAAACCGAGGGTCAACATGAGTAGCGGTCAAAACATCGTAAGTTGTAAATTCACGCGCATCCGCGTGGGAACCAAGTCCAGTTGAGGCATTGCCCTGAGGATCAAGATCCATAACCAGCACCTTAAGGCCGGCTTCCGCGATTGCAGCTGCCAAATTCAAGGTTGTGGTTGTCTTCCCCACCCCACCTTTCTGATTAGCTATGGCGAAAATTTTTGGCTTAATTTGCTGCACGTCGAATATTCCTGATTTTCAACACCGCTGCGTTGCGATCTGTCTGACTCTGTACGATGTCGTATCCAAATGACCACGATTTTTGTGCTGCCGCAAGCTCCTCATGATAGGTTTGCCCCTTCATAAACAAACAAACACCATCCTTTTTAACAAGCCTCTCGGCATAATGAAAAAGCACGGGCAGGGGCGCAAGGGCGCGAGCTGAGAGGGTCGCGGCCCGCGGCAAAGTCACAGATTCAATTCTAGAACTGTGAATTTCGCAATTTAGCTTGAGCGTTACAGCCGCTTGGCGGAGAAAAGCGGCCTTTCTGACATCGCTTTCAACCAAGGCAACGCTGGTGGACGGGGCAAATTCTTTCAAGCAAATCGCAGCGACAATGCCAGGAAAACCGCCTCCGCTCCCAATATCGATCCAAGGGCCTGACGCGTTGGCCAGTGCGACGATTTGTGCCGAATCTTCGATATGGCGGCTCCAAATGTAAGGAATACTGCTCCGTGCGATCAGATTTATGACCGGATTCCACTTCTTAACCAGAGCAACAAAGTCATGCAGCTGGGCCTCTGTTTCACGTGAAACATTCAAGCTGGTAAGGGATTCGCGCGTGCTCATCCAGCGTTTTTTAACCCCTGCGACTTAATACTCAACAATACTGCGGTTAGGGCCGCCGGCGTTACCCCCTCGATGTTCTTCGCGGCACCAAGCGACTCCGGCCCCGCCGCACTTAATTTTGCGATCATTTCTGAAGATAGGCCCGCAACACTAGCATAGTGAAAACTTTCTGGGATTTTAACGCTCAAATCGCGGGCCAGCGCGTCAATATCGCGGCCTTGCCGTTCGATATAGGTCACATAAAGCGCCTCGCGTGCGGCTTGATCAAGCGACGCCCTGTCAAAATCAGCCAACCCCGGGGCTAAATCTGCAAGCTGAGCGATCGTGACCCCCGGGATAGACAGCAACTCATGCCCATTGCGACGGCGCCCGTCTAGCCCAAGCTCTACCCCCACCTGTCGCGCTTGGTTGGGTGATATCGCCATTGATGACAACAAATCGCGACACTGATCAAGACGACACAGTTTTTCTTGATAGGCATCATGCCGCAGTTCAGACACCAACCCAGAGGCATATCCTTGCGCTGTTAGTCGCTGATCGGCATTATCTGCACGAAGTTTCAGTCGAAACTCTGCCCGTGACGTGAACATTCTATACGGCTCCGTCGCACCCCGCGTGATCAAGTCGTCGATCATAACGCCTATATAGCTGGTGCTGCGATCAAAAGTAATGGGAGACACGCCCTTCAGCCTTTTGGCAACACCGACCGCCGCGACCATACCCTGAGCCGCTGCCTCTTCGTAGCCGGTCGTTCCATTTATTTGACCCGCCAAGAACAACCCACTCATCAGATTCGACTCTAGGTCACTTGATAGACCCAGTGGGTTTAGAAAATCATATTCTATGGCGTATCCCGGCTGTTGAATTTCCACATTCTCTAAACCCACAATAGACCTGACATAAGCCTCCTGTACGTCTTCCGGCAAAGATGTTGAAATTCCGTTAGGATAAACACAATTTGTCTTAAGACCTTCCGGTTCCAAAAAGACTTGGTGGCTGGTCTTATCGGCAAAACGAATAATTTTGTCTTCAATAGAAGGGCAGTATCGCGGCCCAACACCCTCAATGTGCCCCCCATACATCGCTGACTGTTCAATATTTTGGCGGATAATGTCATGTGTGTGGGCGTTGGTATGTGTAATGCCGCAGCTCACCTGCTCCACCTCAGGGCCTTTTGAAAGAAATGACAACATCACAGGATCGGTATCAGCGGGCTGACGCTCCAAGCGCTTCCAATCAATGGTGTCGCCGTTCAACCGGGGTGGTGTACCCGTTTTCAGGCGGCCAAACACTGCGCCCAGAGATTCCATCTGCTGTGACAGCTCATCTGCCGCCTTCTCGCCCATGCGACCCGCCGAGACGCGCCTATTGCCGATGTGAATGGTGCCCCGCATAAATGTGCCAGCTGTCAGAATGACAGCGCGAGCTGGTATTTCTGAACCATCCGCCAACCGAACACCAGCCACCGCGCCGCCACTTGACATCAAGGCCGCCGCTTCACCCTGTATTAATGTATAGTCCTGCTGCGAGAGTAGTGCCTGAATTGCCTGGAGATAGAGTTGCCTATCCGATTGTGTCCGCGGCCCCTGTACAGCGGGGCCCTTGCTACGATTCAAAAGGCGAAGTTGGATGCCAGAAAGGTCGGCGGCTCTGCCCATAATACCGTCCAGCGCGTCAATTTCGCGAACCAAATGGCCTTTCCCCAAACCACCGATCGCTGGATTGCATGACATCACGCCAACTTTGCTTGCATCCAGAGTCACCAGCGCAGCACGCAAACCATAGCGGCAGGCCGCATGAAGCGCTTCGCTACCGGCATGCCCACCACCCACAACCACAACATCAAAATGTTTCACGTGAAACAGGCTCCCTACTTGCCCAAACAGAAGCTTGAGAATATTTCATCCAACACTGACTCTATATCAATACGACCAAAAACAAAATCCAATTCACTGAGCGCAAAATACAGCTCTTGACTGGCCAGCTCAAACGGCAGCGGGTCAGCGCGAGCAAGCTCCAGGACTCGTTCTAAAAAGGTTTCGGCCGTTCGCAACCCTGTAATTTGTCGCTCGCGGATGGCCACCACATCTTGAGGCGTTTTCACCATTAAGCGATCAGAAATTTGTCTCAGCAGCTCTGATACGCCCTCTCCAGTTTTTCCTGAAACCGCCGCAACATCAGACTGCCGCTCATCTGCCTTATTCAAACAAACAATATCCTCTTCGCGACGGGCAATAGGAAGAGCTGCCCCATCTTCTTCAATCAAAAACACACGAACATCAGCAGCCGATGCCATCTCATATGCTTTTGATATACCAAGGTTTTCTATCTCGTCCTCAGAGTCGCGCAATCCAGCTGTGTCAAAAAAGCTCACCGCAAGACCTTGCAAATCAACCCGGCATTCAATCACATCTCGCGTCGTTCCAGCTACATTTGACGTAATTGCCGCTTGACGCCCCACAATAGCGTTCAATAAAGTCGATTTACCAACATTTGGCGCTCCGATGATCGCCACCGTGAAACCCGTGCGGATTTTCAATGCCATCGTAGATCGTTCCAAAATAGCAGCTATAGATCCACGCGTTTCCTCAACCAGCTTAATAACCTCAACAGAAAGATCATCCGGTATTTCTTCATCTGAAAAATCAATGCTCGCTTCCAGCAGAGCCGCTGCGCGCAACAGCTTGCCACGCCACTGCTCGCCAGCATCCCCAAAACTGCCATCCAAGACCCGGATAGCCTGCTGACGCTGCGCTTCGGTTTCTGCATCAATTAAGTCAGACAGGGCCTCAACCTGATTAAGATCCAACTGGCCATTTTCCAACGCTCGACGGGTAAACTCTCCAGGTTCCGCCAACCGGCAAGCTTCTTGCATCGACAGCTCCGCCAGCAATTTAGCCACTGTGGCCAACCCGCCATGAACCTGAAACTCAACTACGCGTTCACCAGTAAAGCTCGCCCCTTGCTCGAAACACAGCACAAGCCCATGATCTATAAGCGCACCATTGCACCCTCGAAGCACTCGCAATCCCGTTCGGCCAACAGCCGGGAGTTTGCAAAAATTATTTGCTATATCAAAAGCTTGTCGTCCAGAAAGACGAATAACAGAAACTCCTGCCCGACCCGCTGCCGTTGCCTGCGCAAAAATGTTATCCATTGGCGAAGCTTAGGTGTTCATAGAGTCAAAGAATTCAGAATTGGATTTTGTCTGCTTCAATTTTGAAATCAAAAACTCGATCGCATCTGTTGTACCCATCGGATTCAAAATCCGGCGCAACACATAGGTTTTTTGCAGATCCACTTTATCCACCAGCAAATCTTCTTTACGCGTCCCTGATTTTAAAACATCCATTGCTGGGAAGACGCGTTTATCCGCAACTTTCCGATCCAAGACGATTTCCGAATTCCCTGTGCCCTTGAACTCTTCAAAAATTACCTCATCCATACGGCTGCCTGTATCAATCAACGCCGTCGCAATAATGGTCAGAGACCCGCCTTCTTCAATATTTCGTGCCGCGCCAAAGAAGCGTTTTGGGCGCTGCAAAGCATTTGCATCCACACCACCGGTCAAAACCTTACCAGACGAGGGAACAACTGTATTAAACGCCCGACCCAAACGCGTAATAGAATCGAGCAAAATCACAACATCGCGTTTATGCTCCACCAACCGCTTAGCCTTTTCAATCACCATTTCGGACACAGCAACGTGTCGCGTCGCTGGCTCATCAAAAGTAGAACTCACAACCTCGCCTTTTACAGACCGCTGCATATCGGTGACCTCTTCCGGGCGCTCATCAATCAATAAAACGATCAAATAACATTCTGGATGATTTTTCTCGATAGAGTTGGCAATATTCTGAAGCAAAACGGTTTTACCAGTCCGCGGCGGGGCAACGATCAAAGATCTTTGGCCCTTACCAATCGGCGCAACCAAATCAATAATGCGTGCGGATCGGTCCTTCGTTGTGGGATCCGCCAATTCCATATTCAATCGCTCATCCGGATAAAGTGGTGTCAAATTTTCAAAGGCAACTTTGTGACGAGCCCGCTCTGGGTTTTCAAAGTTTATTTTCTCAACCTGCGTCATACCAAAGTAACGTTCCGTATCCTCTGGCGCCTTAATAATACCTTCGATTGTGTCCCCTGTACGCAAAGAAAACAGTCGAATCATTTCTGGAGAAACATAGATATCATCCGGGCCCGGCAAATAATTTGCCTCCGGAGACCGCAAAAACCCGAATCCGTCTTGAAGAACTTCCAGAACCCCATCGCCAGATATTTCAGCGCCATCTTCCGCACGCTCTTTCAAAATAGAGAACATCATGTCGCCCTTGCGCATGGTTGACGCGTTCTCAATTTCCAACTCTTCAGCCATAGAGAGCAGATCTTTTGGGCTTTTCGCCTTCAATTCAGCTAAAGTCACACGGTTACTTGTCATGGAGTCTCTTCCTGCCCAAGGTCTCCCCAGGCACCACAGATGTCATTAAGAAAAAGCAATCCCGAACGGGTGCGTTATCTCGTTACTTAAAACCAAGCTGCGAGTCAATTATTACAAACCTGATTAAAATGGCCGCACAACAACCATAACAACTATCACCAGCAACAAGATTGTTGGAACTTCATTCATAATTCGGTAGGTTTTTCCGGTCAGATTGTTTTTACCATGCTCAAAATCTCGCTGTCGCTTCGCTAGCCAAAAATGAAACAATGTCATTGCCACAATGGAGATCAGTTTCACCCATGGCCAGACTTCTGACCAATTCAACACTCCTGGTATAACCGCCAGTGATAACCCAAATCCCCAAGTCGCAATCATAGCTGGCGTCATAATGACCTTTAAAAGCTTTAATTCCATCATGGAAAATAATTTGTCTGTATCAGAAGGAATATTTACTTTTTCAATATGATGTACAAACAGCCGTGGCAGATAGAATATTCCAGCCATCCAAGAGATCACTGAGATAATATGGCCAGCTTTTAACCATGGGTAAATTGATATTAGGTAATCCATCATCTTATTTTAATTTCACCTCTTTATATTAAAAAATATAATATATGATTTTAGTAGAGAGATGTAGGTCTACCAGACTCTGTGTATAAAATTTTATATACTATTTTATCCCCAAGTGGATGAAATCCTTTTGCACATTCAAATAACAAAATCATTATAATTAAAACAAAGGTTTAATTATTAACTTACTGTATAACTTTGTTTATAAAATTCTTTAAGCCAACCAAGTGTAAAACTATCATTGTCAAAATTTTACCCATATACACAGAAGATAAATTTGTTGAAAAACCTTGATATCAAGCGAAACCAAAGAAGAATTCTTGTATTTGCATAAAACCGCGATTACCCCCACAGTTCAATTGTAGGTCACACAATACATATCCACAGGTTTATCTCACATGGATCTTATCCTCGCGTCTCAATCTACCATGCGTCGTCGCATTTTAAACGCTGCAAGGATAGACGCTCAATTTATGTCACCGCAAATTGATGAAGAAAATATTACGAAATCTTTAATTGCAGTCCAAGCCTTGCCGCGCGACATAGCCGATACTTTGGCCGAACATAAAGCCTTGAAGATATCACGAAAGAACCTGGACAGTTGGGTAATTGGATGTGATCAGATACTCGTTTTTGAGGGAGAAGTTTTTGGAAAGCCCGTCTCTCCCGAAGCGCTCAAAGATACTTTATCACGCTTTTCTGGACAAACCCACAGTTTGGTTACTGCGAATGTAATCTACAAAAATGGCAAACCACAGTGGCGGCATGTTTCAATTAGTCAACTGTCTATGCGGATCATTACCGCCACTGAAATAGATACCTATATAGAGGCACATTGGCCGGTCGTGAAACACTCAGCTGGTGGTTATCACTTTGAACGAACACCAGATCTTTTTTCATCTGTTCGTGGCAATTGGTTTGATATTATGGGACTTTCCATCGATCCAATTCTTAGTTTTTTGAATCAAAACCAGACAGGCAGCCCGTTTCAAACCCCAAGATTAGCTGCCGTCTTGGGTCATCCTGTTGCACAGAGTAAATCACCTCTCATGCATGGGCATTGGCTTAAAACAAACCAGGTATCCGGAGACTATATCGCTATCGACATTCCGCCAATGCGTTTCAATACAACCGTGCGGATGTTGTTTGATGTCGGCTTTTCTGGTTTTAATGTTACCATTCCGCATAAGGAGCAAGCACTGGCCTTAGCGGATGACATGAGCTCTCGGGCCCATCGCATCGGTGCAGCCAATACCTTAATTAAAATGGACAGCGGTAAAATTAGTGCTGATAATACAGATGGCTATGGCTTTATGACCAATCTTGTCTCGCAAAGCTCTACTTGGCTACCTGGCGCTGGGCCGTCTTTGGTGCTGGGAGCGGGAGGCGCTGCGCGGGCAGTTTTGGTTGCTCTTTTGGACGCGGGAGTGCCTAAAATTTACCTTTGCAATCGAACTCGAGCACGGGCTGAGGATTTGGCTGCTGATATTTCTTATTGTATTGAAGTGATTGATTGGGAGGATAAGCAAGATATCTTGCCTGACGTGTTCACCGTGGTGAACGCTACATCGCTCGGTATGACTGGCAAGCCGCCTTTGGAGTTTGACTTAAAAAACGTGAATCCCGATGCTCTGGTCACAGATCTTATTTACGCCCCCCTTGAAACGCAGCTTTTGAGAGATGCGCGCGCCCGAGGATGTGAGGTGGTGAGTGGCATTGGTATGTTATTACATCAAGGTGTGCCAGGGTTTGACGCTTGGTTTGGATCGTGGCCCGCGGTAGATGAGGAGCTCGAAGCGTTGGTGCTTTCATGAGTTTTCTTTTGGGATTGACCGGCTCTATCGGTATGGGAAAATCAACGACGGCCCAACTTTTTGCAGACCGGGGTTGCAAAATTTGGGATGCTGATAGCACTGTGCATCGCGTTTACAGCAAAAATGGGGTGGCGGTGGCGGGCATCTCCAAGATTGTCCCCAGCGCGGTCTGTCACGGCGCAGTGGACCGCGCCAAACTTCGCGACCTCATTTCACAAGACGCAAACCTCTTACCAAAACTAGAGGCGGTCATTCATCCATTGGTTAAAGCAGACCGGGAGGGCTTTATTGCCAAGAATCCGGAAACAATTTTAGTTTTTGATATACCATTGCTGTTCGAGCTCAATTCAGTAGCTGATTTTGATGCGGTTGCCTGTGTGTTGTCGAGTTATGAGGCGCAAAAATCACGAGTTCTAGCACGCCCAGGAATGACGGAAGACCACTTTCAATTGATCCTATCCAAACAATTGCCTGCCGAAGATAAAGTCGAGCGGGCAGATTATATTATTGATACAAATAGCCATGAAGCAGCCGCGCTAGCGGTCGATGCTATTTTAGAAGATATCAAGAAAAGGCAAAAAAATGCGTGAAATCGTTTTGGATACTGAAACCACTGGTTTCGAGCCGAGTGAAGGGGACCGGATTGTAGAGATCGGTGCGGTTGAGCTGTACAATCATTTGCCAACTGGTCGGACTTATCACCAATATATTAATCCAAAACGCAACATGCCGGAGGCAGCTTTCAATGTGCACGGATTGAGCGAAGAATTCTTATCGGATAAGCCCATTTTCAAAGAAATTGCCCAAGAGTTTATTGATTTTATCAAAGACTCTAAACTGGTTATTCACAACGCCTCTTTTGACATGAAATTCTTGAATGCAGAGCTTGATTTGGTAAATCAGCCAGCTTTACCAAACCATCAAGCAATTGATACACTTGCGATTGCGCGGCGTAAATTTCCCGGCTCGCCCGCTTCTTTGGATGCTTTATGCCGCAGGTTCGGCATCGACAATTCGTCGCGAACTTTGCATGGAGCCTTGTTAGACTCTGAAATTTTAGCAGAAGTGTACCTGGAGCTAGTTGGTGGTCGCCAGCCTGATTTGGTTTTGTCTGGTCCGGAGGTCAAAACATCTGAGGATGGCTCGCCATCATTAGATTGGCGCCCCGCACCCCGACCAAAACCGTTGGCATCCCGGTTGTCTGAAACTGAAAAAGCGGCGCATGAAACATTCATCGCCGCTTTAGGATGTGATGCTCTTTGGTCAAAACAGACTTAGTTTGCTTTTGCTTTTGCGTTTTCTGCAACGCGCCTTTGAATTTCATTGCGGTATAACTGAACGAAATCCATAGAGTCGAGGTTTAGCGGTGGGAAGCCACCATCTCGTGTTATATCGCTGATGACCCGTCGCAGGAAGGGGAAGATCATGCGTGGACACTCGATCATCAGATAGGGATGTAGTTGATCCTCTGGTAGATTTTCAACGTGAAAAATGCCCGCATATTCCAGTTCCAACAAAAACATTGGTTCGCCCTTATCCTTAGTTTTGGACGAAATTTCTGTCTTGATGATGACTTCAAACTGGTTTTCAATCGGGCGTTTCTTTGCGTCAATATTAACCTGTACAGAAACATCAGGCTGTGCCTCACCGCTAATACCTTTCTGAGCCAAAATATTCTCGAAAGACATATCGCGAATATATTGAGCTAGAACTTGCATTTTTAAAGCCTTTGGTGCGGCTTGTTCTTCATTTTTTCCGTTTTCAACCGGTTCTTGCGCCATTCTGGTCACTCCTAGAAATATTTCTCAAGCCGCTTAGCAGAATGCGTTCTGAGCCTCAATGCTTCGTCGGACTAGAGTAGCTTTTCTGATCTGAAACATCGGTATATTCCGCATCAATTACGTTCTGATCTATATCGGCCTGTTTGGAGGAGAAGTTGACATTAGCTGATTTAAGTTTTGATCGGATCATGGTCGTGATCAAGTGCCGGAACGGCGGGAAGAGAAGCAAGAATCCGAAAGCATCGGTGAAAAATCCCGGTGTAAGCAGCAACGCTCCTGCAAATAAAATCATCGCCCCGTGCGCCAACGGCTCGGTTGGATCCCTCATGGCCTGAAAAGATCCTTGTAGCGCACTTAACACTTGCGTGCCCTGACTGCGCACCAGGGTGGTTCCGGCAATGGCCGTTAACAAAACGATCAACAATGTTGGCCAAAGGCCAATTATGTCACCGACTTGGATAAAAAGGCCGATTTCGATTACGGGCACTGCAATAAAAGCTATCAACAACCACATTTTGGCTCTCCGATTCATCTGTGTGCTGGTGGACTCGACCCACCTGCTGTCCTACATAGGTATCAAGATCGAGTAATTCTATTCCTCATGAGGCAACAGATCACAATGAACATGCAAATTATACAATTATTGGCTTTGGCCGGTATCGCCATCTATCTCATTTTAAAGTTGCGGGGTGTTCTGGGCACGAGAGAAGGTCATGAGGGGCCACGAGCAGATAGCGCTGCGCGTGCAGACTATCGACCAAAGCTTGAAGTGATTGAAGGTGGTCCAGATCAAGATATCACCGACCACGCTACAGAAGACAGTGATGCAGCGCGCGCGCTTTTAGGCATGAAGCAAGCGGAGCCGTCGTTTTCTGTAACAGAATTTCTATATGGCTCGAAGGGTGCTTATGAAATGATTTTGATGTCGTTTGAGAACGGAGATTTGAACAGTGTTAAAGCCTTCTTAAATGAAGATGTCTATGATGCATTTGCCTCTGTTGTTGAGGCCCGGAAGGCACAGGGTCTTTCGATTGAGGCAGAATTCATTGGTGTGCGGGATACTGGTCTAATTGACGCGACCTTTGACCCTAAAACCAATGCGGCAGAGATTGATGTGCGCTTCATTTGTGAGTTGACCTCTGTGGTGCGCAATGTGGATGGAGATATTATTGAGGGTAATGAGACTGAGGTTAAGCGCCAGCGAGATGTTTGGACTTTTGGCCGCAAAATGGGTGCCGATGATCCAAATTGGCAGCTCATTGCCACGGGCGAATGAATTTTAGACCGCAACTTTTGGCCACAATTTTTGTGGCCTTTGGATTGCCGGTTAACGCAGTTGACACCTATAAGGCCATTCCGTTTTCCGCGCTCAATGGTTGGCAAGAAGACGATCACGCGGCGGCACTTGAGACTTTTAAAGTTACCTGTGGCGGCATGTCTGGTGAGGTTTGGCAAAGTCTTTGTGCGGTTGCAGAGCAAAACTTGAATACGCGACTGTATTTTGAGACGTTTTTCCAGCCAGTGATGATCAAAACTACAGAGCCAGCTCTGTTTACCGGGTATTATGAAGCTGAAATTGACGGCTCTCTCACGCGAACTGGGCGGTTTCGGTATCCAATCTACGGTGTGCCAGACGAGGTGCGTGCTGGCGGCATTTGGAAAACTCGTAGAGATATTGAGGAAAACAAAGTCTTGAAGGGCAGGGGGCTGGAACTGGCCTGGGTGGAAAACCTTGCTGATATTTTCTTTTTGCAGATTCAAGGATCGGGCCGAGTGCGTCTGCAAGATGGCTCCACCATTCGTTTGGGGTTTGGTGGATCTAATGGCCGTCGTTATCAGGCTATTGGCTCCCATTTGGTTGATCTGGGAGTATTGCAAGAGCATGAAGTATCCGCCAACCGCATAAAACAATGGGTGCTGAATAACCCTAAAAAGGGACAAGAAATTGTCTGGGAAAATCCAGCCTATGTCTTTTTCCGCCGCGTTGACGATGTGCCCAGTGACCAAGGCCCACTTGGTGCGATGAACCGCTCACTCACCACGCTGCGCACATTGGCTGTTGATCCCAAATACGTCACTCTTGGAGCGCCGATCTGGCTTGAAAAGGGGGGATCAAGACCCCTAAACCGCCTCATGATCGCGCAAGATACAGGGTCCGCTATAATAGGCCCGCAGCGCGCTGATGTGTTTTTTGGCACAGGCGATCAGGCTGGGATCGCAGCCGGTTTGATCAAAGATTCGGGTCGCATGATCCTTTTGCTGCCGATTCAAGAGGCACGCGCCCGAGTTTCAGGGCCGTAGAAATGGCCAGAAAACTGCGTCCAGAAGAACGAGAGCTTTGGAAAAAAGTTGCTGATACAGCAACGCCTCTAGCTCAGCCGGCAAAGATGGAGATACCGCGCGCCCTCTATATGCCAAAAGCAAAGATCGAGCGCCCCGCATCGGTACAGCCGGACCTCAAGGGTTTTAAAATCGGTGCAAAATCACAATCTGCGCCTTTGGTTGGCGGAGGTCAGGCAGCGGTGAAGCCTGCGCCTGTTATGGATGCCAAGTCTTTTGGGAAGTTAACGCGCGGCAAGCTGCGCCCCGAAGGCCGCATTGACCTTCATGGGATGACAATGGCGGAAGCCCACCCATCCTTGCAAGATTTCATTTTGGGATCTGCGCAATTGCAGCGCCGATTGGTTCTTGTGATTACGGGCAAAGGCAAAGGCAAAGGCAAATCCAAGCCAGATTATGGGCCCATTCCGGAACGTCATGGGGTATTGAGGCATAATGTTCCGATTTGGTTGCGCCAATCACCGCTGTCTTCGGTGATTTTAGAAGTGTCTCCCGCCCATCAGCGCCACGGGGGCGCGGGCGCTTTATATGTTTATTTGCGCCGGGGCCGCTAGTTGGACAATCGTGTGCGTACGCGCTTAACACCGGCCCACATCATAAGAGATGAGATGCCAAAAAATACGGAAACTGCGACATATTGTGTATCAAGGGGTAGATCGTAATCCAATAAAACCCCGGTCACCGCAGGACCAATCGCGGAGCCTAAAACCATGACAGCCGCCGCCGCCGCCTTGATGGAACCAAGGTGTTTCGTGCCGTAAAATTCTGCCCAAAAAGCATTTGGCAGGGTCGCGTTTGCACCTGAGGATAGGCCAAGGAAAATAAATCCTACCAAAGCCGCAATCAGTGATTGCCCAAATGCAAAAATCAAAAAGGCTACAATCATTGGCAATTGAAAATAGGGGATCAAGCGGGCGGTGTCTAATTTGTCGAGCAAGATCCCGGATAAAATCATCGCGGCTATAGAAACCAGCGTGTAAACTGGAAACATCGCCACCAATTGCAAATGTTCCCACCCTTTAATTTCTGCAAAATGTACCTGAAGGAAGAAAAAAGCGGTGTTAAACGCTGATTGTCCTAAAAGTGCTGGGATCATGAACCAAAACAATGGATGGCTGAGCGCCTGATTGCGGTTCCAATGGCGCCCGCCCATACCTAAAGATTGCCCCTCAGTAGCGCTGGATTGAGGGCTGCGCTCTTCTGCCAGCAACCAAAGTAGCGCGGGAATTGCTAAAGCTGCGACGCCGCCCGCCAAGATCCATACGCTTTGCCAGGTGAAAAACAACAAAAGGCTGACCACTAAAATTGGATAGCAGGCTTCACCAACTGAAAATCCAAGGCTGGCAACAGAAAGTGCCTTGCCGCGGTTGGCTACAAACCAGCGGGACATCGCCACCGCTGCGATATGGGTCGACATGCCCTGACCGGTGAAGCGCAAACAAAAAATGACTACCGGCAGCAAGGCCACCCAGGGATTAAATGCCATGAACAAACAAGAGGCCGCGAGCGCGGCTAAGACAATTGGCCCCAGGTGACGCACCCGCATGACATCGGTTAACCCACCGGACCAAATCATTACAATTGCGGAGGCAAATGTGCCAAATCCATATATCGCACCCCAATCTCCATGAGATAGGTCGAACGCTGCGCGGATTTCACCTGCAAATATAGATATGAAATACGTTTGCCCAAAGCTCGAGATTAAAGTGAGCAGGGCTCCGGCTGTTAGCCAGCGGCTGTTTTGCAAAATAAAACGTATCATGCGCTGTTGTCAGATGAAATCTGACCGCTGACAAGAGCTATAACACGTAGCGAGACAGATCTGTCGACTGCAGCAAGCTATCGAGATGCTTGTCGACATAAGCTTTATCAATAACAACTTCAGAACCGGCCTGATCTGGTGCAGCGAAGGACAATTCTTCAAATACCCGTTCAATGACCGTATAAAGACGCCGTGCGCCTATGTTTTCAACAGAGCGGTTCACCTCGGCGGCCGCTTGCGCCAAAGCTTTAATACCATTTTTACTAAAGCTGACAGAGACATTCTCTGTGCTCATAAGAGCAGAATATTGCAGGGTTAATGCGTTCTCTGTTTCACAAAGAATGCGTATAAAATCTTCTTCGGTGAGATCACGCAGCTCCACACGGATAGGCAATCGGCCCTGAAGCTCAGGCAGGAGGTCGGATGGTTTTGCAACATGAAAAGCGCCGGAGGCTATAAACAAAATGTGATCGGTTTTAACAGGCCCATGTTTAGTGGACACAGTTGTACCTTCAATTAAAGGCAATAAATCGCGCTGCACTCCTTCGCGACTGACATCTGCACCCCGTGCATCGGCGCGCGCGCAGACTTTATCAATCTCGTCAAGAAACACGATTCCGCTTTGCTCTACAGCGGTCAGGGCGGCTTTGGTGACGATTTCATCGTCGAGCAGCTTATCCGCCTCTTCTCCCAGTAAAATATCATAACTGGCGGCCACGGTCATCTTTTTGCGGCTGGTTCTGCCACCCATAGCTTTCCCAAAGATATCTCCAAGGTTCATCATTCCCATTTGACTGCCAGGTTGACCGGGAAGATCCAGCGCCGACAGGGGGTTAGACGTATCAGCAACCTCAAGTTCGATGACCGTGTCATCCAACTCTCCAGTGTGCAATTTTTTGCGGAACATATCACGGGTTGCGTCGCGCGCATCTGTTCCAGCAATGGCCTCAATCACGCGTTCTTCGGCGGCCTCTTTTGCGCGTGCACGGACGTCTTCGCGCATGTGGTCGCGGGTCATGGCGATGCTCGAATCTACCAAATCTCGAATAATTTGCTCAACATCCCGGCCGACATAGCCCACTTCAGTGAATTTTGTGGCTTCTACCTTTAAAAAAGGCGCCCGGTCCAATTTGGCTAGCCGGCGGCTAATTTCAGTTTTACCGACTCCGGTGGGGCCAATCATGAGAATATTTTTGGGATAAACTTCATCACGGAGCTCATCAGGCAGTTGTTTGCGGCGCCACCGGTTGCGCATGGCAACAGCTACAGCGCGCTTGGCATCATTTTGGCCGACAATATGGCGATCTAGTTCAGATACGATTTCGCGCGGGGTTAAGTCGGTCATTTTGAAATTACCTCAACGGTTAAATTGCCATTTGTGTAGACACAAATATCTGACGCAATCGCCATGGCCTTGCGGGCAATTTCCTCTGCGCTTAGATCTGTTTCCTGCAGGCCGCGTGCTGCGGCTAGAGCGAAGTTGCCACCAGAGCCAATGGCCGCAATGCCATGTTCTGGCTCTAGCACATCACCGGCGCCAGTGATGATTAAGAGTTCAGCCCCATCGGTGACAATTAGCATGGCCTCAAGTTTCTGCAAATATTTATCCGTGCGCCAATCTTTGGCTAGTTCAACGCAGGCGCGTTGCAGCTGACCGGGTGTGGCTTCGAGCTTCGCCTCGAGCCGCTCTAGGAGGGTAAAGGCGTCCGCCGTAGATCCGGCAAAACCGACCACAACATCATTCCCGCCGGGTGATAGGCGCCGCACTTTGCGTGCAGACCCCTTTATGACCGTTGGCCCAAGGCTGACCTGCCCATCGCCGGCAACTACAACTTGAGAGCCCTTTCGCACACCAACAATTGTTGTGCCGTGCCATCCGGGGGATTTTGTATCGCTCATCTGCTTCTCCTGACTACGGACGCTATATGGGAAATGCTAGTGCTGACAACAAGGTCACGAAAATAGACGCCCAAAGGAGCGTCCCCTCGTAGAAATAGAGATTTCAACTTAAATGGAGTCGTCAATCCAGCTCTTTAATGCTGCCTTTGGGGCCGCGCCGGTCTTGTTGGAAATTACTTGTCCATCTTTAAACAAAAACAAAGCTGGAATGCCGCGCACACCAAGAGCTGCAGCTGCAGAAGGGTTGCTGTCGACGTCCACTTTAACCACTTTGATTTTGCCCTCCATTTCAACAGAAAGCTCCTCAAGCGCAGGGCCAATTTGCTTGCATGGTCCGCACCATTCTGCCCAAAAATCTACCACAACGGGGAGATTTGAGTCTTTTACAATACTATCAAAAGTTTCGTCTGTAGCGGCGACAGTGGCCATGGTGTTACTCCAAATATTATAAGGCTTTCGCAAGAATTAGAGTTGCAAGCGCCCAGCGTCAAGTGAGTGGCGTATTTGCCAACGATGAAATTACGAGATCTTTAGGCAACGGCATGAGCTCCAGGGTTTTTGTCCATAAAATTGCGGTTTTGATATCATGATCGGGATAGATTTGGGATAAGGCAGCCGCATAGGCTCCCATCTGTTTTAAAAGCCCGCTTGGAACTTGTTCAGCTTCGCTGGGCACGATCTGATTGGTTTTAAAATCCACAGCCAAAACCTGCGTGGGTGAGATGATCAGCCGATCTATGGAGCCCTGTATTGGATCGCCGTTCAGCTCTGGCAAATGGGCGGTTACATCGACTTCAGCTAAACTTTCGGGCGCAAAAATATATGCCAGCTCTTGTTTTTGCATCACCGCGCGGGCCTCTTGGCAGGCAGGGGCTCGGATATCTGCTTCAATTAATCGTTCGGCGATATTATCCCATTGACTTTGCGCCGCATTGGGCAGCACCTCCAAGAGCTGATGTACCGCCGTTCCCATGCGTTTCGCAGTTTCAGCGCCTTGTGGTGCGCCACCTGGCAACACCTTGTCTCCGCCTAAATCGGATGGTGCGCGAGCGGTTTTAGGGGCTTGAGGAGGCTTGGTAAAGGGTATTGCCCAGCTTGGGACGGATTGTTTTATAATCTGAGCTTTTACAGGGTCGGTTTTGGGCCCCACTGACCATTGCATGGGCTCATGCCTCAACCCCAAACCGGCAATCGTGTTTAATGGTCCAGCACCGAGGGTCGAAATTGCATCGAATATGGCATTATGCCAACATTCTTTCCCATTCTTAATGTTCCCCGAACCCATAACGATCAGCCAACTCTCCGCTCGGGTCATGGCCACATAGAGCAGACGGTCACGTTCTTCTTCTTGGTGGCGCTGCATGTCTTTAAGGCTGGTTTGTAATGTGGCCGGTATGAGATCTTTGTTTGGAGGCCAAATAGCAATATTATTATGAGGCACGACCTCTGGCAGCTTTGGCGGTTTACGCGGCGCAGTGTCGGGCAAAATTACAATCGGCGCCTCCAAGCCCTTGGCGCCATGGACCGTCATCACACGAATTTTGTCGCCAACACTGTCCATCTGGCGCTTGATTTCCAGATCATCAGCGTCCAGCCAGACGAGAAACCCAGTCAGATTTGGAATATTACTTCGCTCATATGCAAGAGATTGACTGACTAAAGCATCAATCCCTTCGGCCGCCTCGGGCCCCAACTGGCCCAATAAAGCTGATCGACCACTGCGGGTGGTCAATATATGTTCGATTAATTCAAACGGGCGCTTGAAATCTGCAAGATCGCGGAGCTCAGTCAGCCGTTGAACAGTCTTTGGGAATTCTTCTTCTCGGTTTTGCAAACTGCGCCATAAAAGGGGCGAGTCTCGGCCCTGCGCAAGGCTATACAGATCTTGTTCGGACCACCCAAAAAGTGGAGATTTTAAGGCTTCGGCTAAAGACAGATTGTCTTCCGGTAGCGCCAAAAAGGCCAGCAAGGAACGTATGTCGCGAACCGCCAACTCGGCAGCAACTTTCAAACGATCTGCTCCAGCTATTGGTAGGTGGGCTTCCTTACAGGCCCGGTGGATTTCTCTAAACAACAGTTTTTGACGGCCCTGTACTAGAATTAAAAAATCGCCAGCGGTTATTTTACGCTGAAAGGCGATCCCTTTATCATCTAGCTGAGTGAGCGTCTCAGTTTCGATTAGATCACATATATGCCCAGCTAGAGCATCGGCCAATTGTTTGTCCTGGTGATCTGTTGAAACCTCATCCACTGGATCAGTCCAATGGTGCGGCTCAGCCTTATCTGGGGCTTGAAACACGGGCCAAACATCAACGCGGCCAGGAAGATCTTTTTTAAACGCCAAATGTGCAGATCCAGAGCCAAGTCCGTTGCGACTGGCAAAGACCTGATCCACAACACCCAAGATCGCTGATGACGAGCGAAAGGAGTAATTCAAAGTGGTCGATTGAAAAGGCTGATCAATTTCACGCAATTTCCGGGAAAATTGGTCACGCATCCGATCAAATCCACCTGGATCTGCGCCCTGGAAGGAATAGATCGACTGTTTTTTATCGCCCACAACAAAGATTGTTCGGGGCACATTTGCCCGTGCGCCCTCACCGGATGTGAATTCCTGT
>Ga0213869_10000289_pt1 | contig 42061 bp, 44 predicted proteins | sample PICome_10_FD_160083 | JGI IMG/M metagenome (GOLD analysis project Ga0213869, IMG submission 160083) | Coastal seawater microbial communities near Pivers Island, North Carolina, United States - PICO132 | ecosystem: Environmental > Aquatic > Marine > Coastal | place: USA: North Carolina...
GAGCAGTTAAGTGAAGAGGATGTCTCAAGCCTTGTTGATGAAGTTTTATCTGAACTTGGTGAAGTTGATATGTCCCAGATGGGAAGAATTATTGGAGCAGTAATGGCCAAGGGAGATGGTATAGACGGCTCTCTTGTAAGTAAATTAGTAAAGGACAAGATTTCTAAATAATTTATCTTAAATATAAATATAAATTTAAATATTTATAATTAATATTCCTTATGTGAAGATACTAAAAAGTATATTTGTTGTAGTTCTTATAATAAATATTGTCGTCGGTTTATTAATCTATTTTTTAAATATAAACCTCTTTTCAATATTACAAATTGAAAATTATCCCCTTCAAATCGAGGAGCCTAGATAAAAGCTGAATACATCTTCTTCAAACCTAGACTCTGATTTATATAATGAAATTTATTTCTTATATGATTCAGACTGTAAGAAATACGGTCCATTTGAATTTGAAGAGACTTTTCAAGAAATCCAGAATGGTTTATTTGCTTACTGTCAAAAAGAAATACTAGACGAAAATGTAGTTTTAATTAATTTACATGAAAGAAGAGAAGCTGGAAAGCCATCTATTAAAAGTAATATTACTAATTTAATCTATTCTTTTCCTGGTTTTGAAGGAGATGAGGAAACTAATACTCGTATTGAACTCGCTGTCAATCAATTACCTGCTCCACTTAGAGAAATTCTTAATTCAGAAATCCAGGTTTTGAACGGATGTCATCCGTATGGGGGGCTTTATTTAATAGATGCGTATACGGTGTTTTCGATCCAGTTGGGTATGGCGCTGATGGAAATTATGGAAATGAATGGAAAATGACAATCTGGATTTCTGATCGAGGAATAGAGTCTGGACGTCAAAAGATATTCTTACTCATGAAGCAGCACATGCTTACTCCTATTTAGTTTTACGAGAATGTGTGGTTTCAGATGGCTCTAGCTACAGAGAATTAGCTCATGAAAGATTTGGAAATGATGAAAATTTAGCAGATGTATTTGTACTTTACTATGGGGGAAAATGGACTAACTACTATAAAAGAGACAATATTTCAATCAGCGACAGAAAATGGATGCAAAATATGATTGATTATTGTGAGTTTTATCAGGAAGCATTAACTAGTCTATCTTCATAATCTCAAATTCAGACAATTAATGGTTGTTTGAGTCAAAATAGCATTTATCCTTACTAATTATGAAAAACAATTCTTATACAGTAGCAGTGATGGGTGCTGGCAATATTGGGTCAGAAGTTATTGAACGATTATTGCATCTAGACGATGAGCTTATAAATGTAAGCCTTTCTAAGGTTCTAGTTTCAGATATATCAAAAAAGAGAGATATTGACTCTGATTTATTGACAACTGACTTCACTGACATTCTAAATGATCAAGATATAGACCTCGTTATAGAAGTCCTCGGTGGAGTAGACCCAGGAAAAGGCTACATAAAGGCTTTACTAGAAAATGGAAAATCCGTGATTACGGCTAATAAAGATATTATTGCTGATAGTGGAAGTCAGTTGATTAAAATAGCTCAAGAAAATAATACCTGTTTGTATTTCGAAGCAGCAGTTGCCGCAGGAATTCCAGTATTAAAGCCTTTAATTGAAAGCCTTAGAGGTGAAGAGTTAACCAGAGTCGCTGGAATAATTAATGGCACTAGTAATTATATCTTAACTGCTATGGAGGAAGGCAGCACATATGATGATGCACTCCAAGATGCTCAAGAACTGGGCTACGCGGAGCCAGACCCAACAAATGATGTTGAGGGCATTGACGCAAAATATAAAGCGATGATTCTCTCCCTCCTTTGTTTTGGTGTTTCTCCTTCTGCAAAAGATGTATTTACTAAAGGAATATCTAACATAACTAAAGAAGATTTTGACTGGGCAAAAAGATTAAATAAAACAATAAAGCTCTTAGCTCAGATAGATAACGGTAGTGACGGGTTCAATGCTAGAGTTTACCCAGTACTTGTTGACACAAAACATCCTCTTGCTTCTATAAGAGGAGCATTGAACGCAGTACTTGTAGAAGGTGAAAACATAAATCAGTTAGTATTTTCTGGACCTGGTGCAGGTGCAGCTCCAACAGCAAGTGCCATAATTGGTGATGTTCTAAGTGCGTGTCACCAAATGGGTAGCGATCAAACGAACTGGTACCCGTTAAGGAAACAAAAATCTGGAAATAAAACTGTTGAAAATGTAAATTCAAGTTGGTTTATTCGTTTGTCAGTAAAAGATGAACCAGGGGTACTAGCCACTATCGCTGGTTTGTTTGGAGAGAATAGTGTAAGTATTGAGAGTGTTATCCAAGAAGGCCGAGGAGACAATGCTGAATTAGTACTTGTTACTCACGAAGCAACAGAAAATAATTTAAATAAGTCTATTGAGAGTATTGAAAATCTAGACAGTGTAAGTTCGGTTACCTCAACAATTAGAGTTTATATTTAATCAAGTGATCACATATCAATCAACTCGAGGGAGTAAGCGGGAACTATCCTTTGAAGACATTATCTTATCAGGTGTTGCAGATGATAAGGGTCTCTATTTACCAAATTCAACAACTTTAGAAAACTTAAGCTACCTTACTCAAGAAGACCTTAGCTATGAAGATTTTGTTAAGACTATATTCATTTCTTTAGATAAAAACTCAGCTAAATATGTAGAGGACCTTCCTATATATCCAGGATTTGAAAAATCTCCAGAGCCAGTGCTCAAAGAGATTGAAGAAAACAAGTATGTCATGGAACTTTTCCACGGACCAACAAAGTCTTTTAAAGACTACGCTTTGCAGCCACTTGGCGCGATTGCAAACAGAAGACTCAATGAAATAGGTAAAAGAGGTTTAGTACTTGTTGCAACAAGCGGGGATACAGGAAGTGCAGCAATTCAAGCAGTTAAAGATTCTGAAAATATAGATATAGTTGTACTTCATCCAAATAACAAAGTGAGTGAATACCAAAGAAGACAAATGACTGAAGTGATTGAAAGCAATGTACTAAATATTGCCATCAATGGTTCGTATGACGACTGTCAGAAGATAGTGAAAGAGTTATTACAGAAAAATTCTTTTGAAAACCAAGTAATCTCTTTGAATTCAATTAATTGGCTAAGAGTTATGGGTCAAACTGCTTATTACGTGTGGTTAACAAAACAGTTTTCTTCACCAATAAATATTGCTATCCCATCAGGAAATTTTGGTAATGCTTATTCTGCATGGTTTGGAAGAAATAATGGACTACCAATAAACGAAATATTTTGTGCTTCAAACACAAATGATGTATTAACTAGATTTATTCATAATGGCTGCCTTGAACCAAAAGAAACAACACAAACATTTGCACCTAGTATGGATATCCAGATTCCATCAAGTCTAGAGAGATTGATTTACGATCTTCAGGGAGATACAACAAAATTTTACACCTCTTTGCAAGACGCAAGTAGAGCTGATTTAGATTCAGGTTCTCTTCAGAAGCTACAACATATTTTCTCTTCTTCTTCTTATGACAATGAAATGATTCTGGATGAAATAGAAAAATTGTATAAAAAGTTTCATCTTATAATAGATCCCCATACCGCAACCGCTCTTTCAGATAGTGTTAAATTCCGATCAGATCTTCCTGTAGTTGGCGTAGCCACAGCATCTCCAGAAAAATTTGAAAATGTAATCAACAAAGTTATTCCCGACTATCAGTCAAAAGATTCTTCCAATGAAGAACAATTTATAGTTTTAGAAACTGAAGTGGATCTGGTTGAAAATACAATTAATGAATATTTTTAATTTGAGTTTCTTTAATTTATTTTATTGTAAAATTCAACTATGACTGAGTTACAAGATGGTAGAGCTGCACGTCAACAAACGATTTATGGTGAGAATAAAATGAAACTCATCGAAACGGCCTTAGATGTAATAAATGAGATTGGTGATATTAATGAGGTCACCCTATCAACGATTGCAAAAGCCGCTGGTGTTTCACCAGCAACTGCTTACAATCACTTTCCTGACAGAATGACTGATCTTTTTTCATCTATTGTTAAATTAAAACTGGATGTTCGAGAAACTATCATGAGTATGACCACTGAATCAAAACTTATAGATACAATCAAACAATAGTAAAATCTAATATAATTGAAAAATATATGAGTATTGAAGAATTAAATTTATTAATTTCATCTTCTATAACCTTTAAAACTATTACACCATTGATTCCAGTAATGTTTTATTTTTTAGGAACTCAAAGTAAATCTCAAGATATAAAAGATACTATTCAAAATAAAGTTACATTTTCGTATGCTTTATTTTTTCAACTATTTGTTTTACCTTTAATTGGATTGACTCTTTATTTAGTATTTAATTCAAGTATATTTGCAATATCAATAGCTATTGTTTTATTAGCTCCAGGTGGTTTCATATCTGGAATTTTAACCCATTACAAAGGTGGAAATATACCACTTTCTGTCTCATTAACTACATTAACTTCATTAATAACACCATTTACAACAGTATTTTGGTTAAGTGTCATTTCTATAAATGCAGATGAGTTTTCATTTAATTTCCTCGAAACCCTAGTGCAGCTCTCAGTATTAATTTTATTACCGTTTATTGTTGGATATTTTCTGAATTCAAAAAATATAAATTTCTTAAATAGAATATCTATATTTTTAGACAAGTTTCTAAAAATATATGTTTTTGCAATATCCTTGACTGGTCCATTTGAATTAAGAGAAGCTCTATATGACTATTTCTTCGAAGCCATGTTGATAGTTTTAATAGCAATTGCGGTTGTTTTCCTTTCAGTTGAAGGAACTTTAAGACTTTTAAAAGTGGATAAAAGGGATGCAGTCACTATCTCTATTGAAGCCTTATGTCAAAATTTTCCTATTGTGCTAACCTTTTCCATCTTGTTCGAATTACCTCAAATGGCTGTATTTGGTGTATTCTATTATGTAGCAACATTACTTATAGTTGTTCCATATTCACTTTTAAGACCTATAAAGTAATACAAACAACCTTAAAAAATATTTATAAAATAATAAAAACTACACCTTTACTAATAATATGTATATAATGATGTTGTCTTCAGACAAAAATTCACAAATCAATACCAAAAAATTTGATTTAAATTAGGAGAGAAATGTCCGCAAGAACACAATTACAATCAAAGCCAGTTGCTGATTTAAGAGCAATAGCAGAGGGTTTAGGTCTTGAACACAAGGGCCTGCAAAAAGCTAAGTTAATTGATCTTTTATTGGAACAAGGGGATACAGTCATTGAAGCCGAGGAACCAGTTGTAGCAGAGGTAATCAGCAAAAATGATGATTCAGATCTTCCATCAGTAGTTAATTCTGGAGATAGCCAAGTTAAAGCTGGTGAGTCAAGAGAGGGAATCTTAGACATACTCCCCGAAGGATATGGATTCTTAAGATGTAATGGATATAAACCCGGTGATAATGATGTATATGTACCTGCTGGGAGTATTAAAAAATACAGAATGCGGAAGGGAGACCTGGTTGAAGGACCAATAAGGGCTCCAAGGCAAAAAGAAAAATTTCCTGCCTTAGTTGAACCAAAAACAGTTAATGGGGCAGATCCGGAATTATTAGCCAGAAGAGTAGATTTTAATAAACTAACACCTCTTTTTCCAGATGAGCGATTGAAATTAGAAGTACCTGGTAAACCAGAAAAAATAGTTGGTAGAATCATTGATTTAATTGCACCTATTGGAAAAGGACAAAGAGGGTTAATCGTTTCACCTCCAAAGGCTGGTAAAACTACAATTCTTAAAGAAATTGCCAACTCAATTACTGCTAACAATCCTGAAGTACACTTGATGGTTGTTCTTGTTGACGAGAGGCCAGAAGAAGTAACAGATATGCAAAGATCAGTTGATGGAGAAGTTATCTACTCTACTTTTGATAGACCACCCGAAGAGCATACACAAGTTTCTAGACTTGCAATAGAAAGAGCAAAGAGACTCACAGAAGAAGGTAAAGATGTTGTTATACTTCTCGACTCAATAACTCGTTTAGCTAGGGCTCACAACTTAGCCTCACCTGCTAGTGGACGTATCCTTTCAGGTGGTTTAGATTCAACAGCGATTACACCAGTAAAACAATTCTTTGGTGCAGCTAGGAACATTGAAGGTGGAGGTAGCTTAACTATTCTTGGAACCGCTCTTGTTGAGACTGGGTCTAAAATGGATGAAGTTATTTTTGAAGAGTTTAAAGGAACTGGAAACATGGAGCTCAAGCTCGATAGAGGACTTGCGGATAAGCGAGTATTCCCGGCTATCGACGTTACCCCATCTGGCACAAGAGAAGAACAAAGACTTGTATCACCACAAGAATTACAATCTCTATGGGCTTTAAGGAGAGTTTTAGTAGGTCTTGAAGGTGGAGCAACTGAGCTTCTAATTGATAGGTTTAAAACTGTTAAAACTAATGAAGCCTTCCTAAAAGATGTCGCAAAAAACAACAAGTAAGTTAAAGTGTAGATATGAAACAAGGTATACATCCAGATTATAGAGAAGTCGTCTTCCAAGATGAAGACGCTGGCTTTGCTTTTCTCACTCGCTCAACCATAAAGACTAGTGAAACAATCTCCTGGGAAGATGGAAAAGATTATCCACTAGTCAAATTAGAAATTTCAAGTGCAAGTCACCCATTTTTTACAGGTAAACAAAAACTAGTTGACTCTACTGGTCGAGTTGAGAGATTTAAACAAAGGTACGGTTCTACAAGTACCCGTCAAGAATCAAAACAAGAAGCTTCTTCTCAAGAAGAAGAATAACTTAATTTAACACACCCTAAATGTCTCGAGAGAACATTGCCTATGGAGGACAAGCTGTAATTGGCGGCGTCTTAATTCAGAGCCCGAAGGGATGGTCACTTGCTGTACGAGACCAAAATAATCAAATCCACAGCTACTTTGAACAAAGAACTCCATTAACTCAAAGGGATGGAATTTGGAAACTCCCTTTTCTTAGAGGCATAGCAGCATTAGTTGATTCATTGTTTGTGGGATATAAAGGAATAAGTCTTTCTGACACTCTTTACTACGGAGAGGAAGAGGAGGAGACTCTTTTTTCAAAGATTATAACTTCAATCCTACTGGTAGTAATCTTGGGTATTTTTATAGTGGGGCCAAGGTTAATCATTGACCTCCTAGAACTTAGCCAAATTTATAAGGGTTTTGCAGAAGGGGTCCTAAGAGGTGTTATTGTAGTTATTTATATTTATCTTGTTGGCAGAACTAAAGATGCACAGGAGTTATTTGAATATCATGGAGCTGAGCACATGACTATAGCTTCCTTTGAAACAGAGGAATCTCTGGACTTAAAGAATGTAAAAAAATACCCAAAAGAACACATACGCTGTGGAACGGCTTTTATATTTTTAATAGTATTTGTTAGTTTGTTAACGCTTCCATTTATTCCAACACTAAATATTTTTTTTACTTTGATAACCAGGCTGCTACATGTATTCGTAGTTGCAATGATTGCTTATGAGATTTTAAAATTTAATTTTAAAAATAGTGATTCTATAATTGCAAAAATATTTTCAACCCCTGGTATTTGGACACAAAAAATTACAACCAAGAACCCAAGTAATGAGCAAATTGAAGTTGCAATTATGTCTATGGCAAATTGTATTAAACATAGTGAAGATACTGATCAATTTGATGAGCTACTATCTACCTCAAAGGAAGTCTTAAATGGATAAAGCATTAGTTGAAAAGTTAACAACCCTAGAAAAATCACTAGTTGAGATAGAGACAGAACTCCAAAAGATGGATATTTCATCTGATCCAAATGCCTATGCAGAACTGGCTAAAAGACACAGTGATGTTAGTTCAATAGTTTTACTTTTTAATGAATGGAAAACTTTAAATGGAGACATAACAGATGCAGAGGAAATGATGAAGTCTGAACAAGATTCAGAAATGAAATCTGAGTTAGAAACAATAATAAGTGAATCGAAGTCATCCATAGTTGCACTAACCGAAAATATAAAAATAGCTTTACTACCAAAAGACCCACTAGATGAAAAAGATGTATTAGTTGAAATACGTCCTGGTGCTGGTGGAGAAGAAGCTGCAATTTGGGTTGGTGATTTATATAAAATGTATACCCGATTTGCCGAAAGAAATGCTTGGAATGTAGAACCTATTGAAATTACAGCTTCTGATCAAGGAGGGTTTAATAAAATTATTTTTTCTATAAAGTCAAAAGGTGTTTATTCAAAATTAAAATTTGAAGCTGGGGCTCATCGTGTCCAAAGAATTCCAAAGACAGAATCACAGGGGAGAGTACACACTTCCATCGCTACAGTAGCTGTTCTTCCTGAGGCTGAAGAGGTTGATTTAAGCATTGCGGCTAATGATTTAAAAATCGATGTATACAGGTCGAGTGGACCTGGTGGACAAAGTGTCAATACAACAGATTCAGCAGTTAGAATCACTCATATCCCCACTGGTTTAGTTGTAACAAGTCAAGATGAAAAATCACAACTAAAGAATAAAAATCAAGCTATGAGAATTCTCAGAGCACGATTATTAAAAACCAGACAAGATGAAGCAGCAGCTGAAAGAGCAAAGGATAGAAAAGACCAGGTCGGATCAGGTGAACGTTCAGACAAAATTAGAACATATAATTATAAAGACAATAGAGTCTCTGACCACAGAATTAATCTCACAATCAAAAGACTGGACCAGGTACTGGATGGTGACCTGGAAGATTTTGTAAATGCTCTAATTGCCGATCATGAAACTTCACGTCTTTCAAACCTAGAAGAATAAAGTGGAAATCAGGAACATTCCAGAGTATGAATTAGCTCGCTTGAGAGAAAAAGCTAAAGAAATTAAAGGAGCAACCACTGACTATGAAAAAGAATATACCCAGTTATTAACCAGAAGATTGAACCATGAACCTCTTCAATATATAGAAGAGTATGTTCCTTTTTATACTATTCAGCTGAAAGTCGATCAGCGTTGTTTGATACCAAGGCCTGAAACAGAATTTTTAATCGAACTAATTAAAGAAAATTCTAAAAACCCAAAAAATATTCTAGATATTGGCACTGGTTCAGGGTGTATAGCTTTAATGATGAAAGCACTATTTCCATCCGCTGAAGTTACAGGTATTGATGTATCCCAAGATGCATTGAGTATTGCAATAGAAAATGCGCAATTAAACTCACTTGCGGTTAACTTTTATCAATCTGATTTATTGGATAATGTTGATGCACAAAATATTGACTTAATAGTTGCAAACCTGCCATACATTCCAGAAGAAAAACTTGCAGGTTTAGACAAAGAAGTAATCGATTATGAGCCCATACAAGCATTAAACGGGGGAGTAGATGGATTAGAAGTAATATCAAAGTTAATTGACCAAATAGAAAATAAACATCTTGAAAACTTAATGCTGTGTTTAGAGATTGACTCAACAAAGTCTGGTCAAACATTAGATTTATTTTCAAATTGGGAAGAGGTAAAATTATATAAAGACTTAGCTGAGAAAGATCGATATGTTTTTGCAAGAAGATAAATTAGAAATAGCGGTTGAACTTTTAAAAAATGATCAGATAGTTGGAATTCCAACTGAGACAGTCTATGGAATCGGCGTAAATCCTTTTTCCCATGCTGCAGTTGAAAATCTTTTTAAGATTAAAGAGAGAGATGACACTAAACCCTTGTCATTGTTAATTCACTCTTTTTCAGAAATTCATAAACTCGACATAACAACTGAGATTCCTGAAGTTGTTGAATTATATTGGCCCGGACCTCTTACCGTAGTAGTAGAGATAAAAGATGCATTTCCAAAAGGTATTGGTACTTCTAATCCAAATTCGATAGGACTTAGAGTACCTGAAAATCAAGTAGCTCTTAATTTACTAAAACAGACTGGCCCTTTAGCTGTAACAAGTGCAAATATTTCAGGACAAGATGATGTAAGCAATCATATTGAGGCTAAGCAGATATTTGGAAACGATGTCTCTGCATACTTAGAAGGTGAAGCCATTCATGGTGATGGTTCTACTGTTGTTGACCTAAGAGTTGATGGTGGAAAAATATTAAGGCAAGGTCCCCTAAAGTGGCCACCAAGTTACTGTTAAGATAGAACTATGAATATGAATCGTGCATCTCAACAACCTTTATCTGATACAGATAAGGAAATTTCTAATTTAATTTCAGAGGATTTAAAAAGACAGAATTCACACATTCACTTGATTGCATCTGAGAACTTTGCTTCCCATGCAGTTATGGAGGCCTCTGGTTCAATTTTAACTAATAAGTATTCAGAAGGCTTTCCCGGTAGAAGGTATTACGAAGGGTGTGAAACTGTAGACGAAATAGAACAACTAGCTATAGATAGAGCATGTGAACTCTTTGAAGCTGATCATGCAAATGTACAGCCTCACTCAGGATCCTCAGCAAATATGGCTGTTTATCTTCAGCTTTTAAACGCAGGAGACACAGTCATGGGAATGAATCTTGACCAAGGCGGCCATTTAACACATGGGTCTCCCGTTAATTTTTCTGGAAGAATGTATAATTTTGTTGGCTATGGCTTAGACCAAGAAACAGAACTAATTGATATGGGTGAGGTAGAAAAATTAGCTCACAAACACAAACCAAAGCTACTTATAGCTGGCTATTCGTCTTATTCGCAAAACTTAGACTTTAATGCTTTCAGGGAGATTGCAGATGCTATTGGAGCTACATTTATGGTGGATGCTGCCCACTTTATTGGCCTCGTTGCTGGAAAAGTAGTAGACAATCCAATGCAGTATGCAGACGTCGTAACTGCTACAACCCATAAGGCCCTCAGGGGTCCAAGGGGAGGGCTAATCTTATCTAAAGAAAAATTTGCTAAAGAGGTAGATAAAAATATCTTCCCAGGAGCTCAAGGCGGTGCCATTAACAATCAGATAGCGGCCAAAGCAGTTTGCTTCAAGGAGGCATTAACAGATGATTTCAAAATATATGCACAGCAGATTTTAAAAAATGCGAAGGCTTTATCAGACTCATTTATAAGTGAAGGTTTAAGGGTTGTCAGTGGTGGTACTTCAAATCATATTGTATTGGTTGATACTCAAAGTGTAGATTCAGAACTTACTGGTAAAGACGCAGGTATATTGTTAAATGACCTGGGAATTACTTTAAATAGAAATGCAATTCCATTTGATTCAAGGTCACCTTTTGTTACATCAGGTATCCGCATGGGAACTCCTGCAGTTACAACTTGCGGCATGAAAGAGGAGCAATTAACAAAAGTTGGTGCACTAATCTCTAACATTCTCAAAAATCGGAATGACGAATCAGTACTTAAAGAATTAAAAAATCAAGTCAATGATTTAGCAACAACCTATCAACCTTATGGTTAAAAAAAATAGCATAAATCTTCAAGACTTTGGACCAGTTAGCTCTTTCTCAACTTCGATTATTAGCGGACTTCTTGTCGGTTTATTGATTCAGTATTTTGTAGGTTATGACCCAGTACCAGTAATTATATTTGTTTTAATCGGAATTTATGACGGATCAAGACGGATGTGGCAAATTTCAAAAAAATTAGATGGTCAGAAATGAATGTAGAACTAGTCCTCGCTAGAAGAATGCTCAAAAGATCACTTCCTATATACACGTTGGTTCCCATATTTTTTTTAATAAAGTCTCAAGAATCTATGGTCACATCTCTGGTATCGGGTTTGATAGTTGCTTCTGGATTTTATTTAGGAGCATTCCTAATGTCTTTCGCAGCAAAAGTATCGCTTAATTTTTATTATTTTTCAGCCTTATTTGGCTATGTAGCAAGATTAATTTACATATTCGGATTTCTCTTATTATTCAGAAGCTTATATCCTATTGATGAAATGGCAATGTCAATGACAGTGCCTATTGTTTTTTTAAGCATGTTATTTTTAGAAATGGCTATGGTTATTAAGAGAAAAGACACAGATTTAGATTGGGCAAATGATAACAGCAGCTGAAACTTGTGATTTTATAAATGAAGTAGTTTGCAAACCAGCAAACGTTAAAGAGCTATTCGAGTTCGCTAATTTTGGTTCATCTCAAATTTCAAGAACAGAAATTCTAATACTTCTAGCTGCTTTAATACCCGTGGCTTTGATGTACTTTGGGCTAAGAAAAAAATCAACAGTTCCTGGAAAACTCCAATCTGTAGTTGAGTCTATATTTTCCTTTGTAAAAGACGAAATTGCAGTCGGTGTAATTGGTAGAGGTGGAGAAAAGTTTACCCCTTATTTAATATCAATTTTTATGTTTGTTCTGGTTGGAAACCTTTTTGAGGTAACTCCATTAGTAAACTTTCCTGTAACTTCAAGGATGGCATTACCATTGTTTTTAAGCCTTTTAACTTATGTAATCTTCCTAGTTGTTGGAGTTCAAAAACAGGGAATAGGCTACTTTACCCATTTAATTTGGCCACCGGGAGTACCTGTAGCGCTAAAGCCATTAGTTGGGGTAATTGAATTAGTTTCAGTTCTATTAGTAAGGCCATTTAGTCTTGCAGTACGACTTTTTGCAAACCTAGTAGCAGGACACGTTATGCTCAGTCTTCTACTTGCTTCCGCTTACTTTTTTATAGTTCAACCTGGTGGGGTTGAGTATTTAATTGCTAGGGCACCAATTGGTGCTGCATGGTTCACACTTGGATTAGCAATATATGGTTTTGAATTAATAGTTTCAATTTTGCAGGCATACATTTTTACATTGTTGTCTGCAGTGTATATACAAACGTCTCTGCACCCAGAGCATTAACAATAAGGAGGAAAATGGAAGCTGCATACGCACTAATAGGATACGGACTAGCCGCAATAGGTCCCGGTATTGGAATCGGGTTAATTGCTGGTAATGCTGTACAAGCGATGGCTAGACAACCAGAAGCTGCAGGTATGGTAAGAACAACTATGTTCTTAGGTATCGCCTTTACAGAGGCATTAGCGCTTATTGGATTCGTTCTATTCTTCTTGGTATAGGATTCACCAATGACTTTAAATTTAAACGTATTTTACGCAGAAGCTGAAGAAGCTGGTTCAGGAGTAGACTTACTACTTCCAGCCACATCTGAATTGGTTGCAGGTATTGCAGCCTTTGCAATTGTGTTTTTCTTTGTATGGAAATGGGCATTACCAGCTTTAAATACCACTCTTGAAGAAAGAGCAAAATCAATTGAGGGACAGATTGAAGCTGCTGAGGCAACAAAAGCTGAAGCTGAATCAACTAAAGCTGAATATGCAAAACTTGTTGCAGATGCAAATTCAGAAGTACAAAAAATAATTGATGAAGGTAAAGCCGCTGCAGAGAAAGTTAAAGAAGAAATGATTGAGCAAGCAAGACAAGATGCTTTAGCAATTGTTGAAAAAGCAAAGTCTGATTCTGAGGCTGAAAAAGAGAGACTATCATCTGAGATAAGTATCCAGGTGGCAGATTTATCCTTAGCAATTTCACAAAAGGTTGCGTCATCAATGTCAGAAAAAGATCAACAAGTTTTGATTGATAAATTCATAAAAGATATGGAGACATCAAGCTAAATGGGAACAGAATCTTTTTCTAAAGGGTTAGTTGAAATTATCTCATCATCTGATGAGAGTGCAAAGATTGAAGATGAATTCCTCCAAGTACTTCAAGCACTTAACACTAACAGTGAAGCATTAGATGCATTTAGGAATTTCGGCATACCTGCGGATAAAAAAGTTGAAGCAATAAGTAACATTTTTGCTAAAAGGGTTACTTCTATGACGTTAGATCTTGTAACTCTTACAATTTCTCAAGGCTATGCGGATAATTTAATTGAGATTGAGCAGCAAGTATCAAATTATATTGCTGAAAAGAGAGGTGCATCACTTGCAAAGGTTGTATCAGCTATTGAGCTAAATGAGAGTACTCAAAACAGTCTTAAAGCTGCACTTAAAAGTAAATTAGGAAGAGATGTCGAATTGAGCCTTAAAGTAGATTCCTCTGTAATCGGAGGCATCAAAGTAAGCATAGGGGAGAGAACTTTTGATGGGTTACTTTCGTCGAAATTTTCAGATATTCAAACAGTATTAGAAGGAAGGTAATGTGAGCGATTTAAATATAGATCCTAAACAAATTTCAGATTCCCTAAAAGAGACTCTAGGGAACTGGTCAGAGGAAGTAAAAGATGACCTTGTTGGTTATGTTGCATCTATTGCTGATGGTGTAGCAAGAGTTAAGGGATTAGAAAATGCAATGTCTTCTGAGCTTCTTGAGTTTCCAGGTGGACTATTAGGTGTAGCCCTCAACTTAGACGAAGATTCAATAGGTGTTGTATTAATGGGTGACTCCGATCATATTCAAGAAGGAATGCCAGTAAAGCAAACAGGAGAAGTTTTATCAATTGGAGTTGGAGATGGATTTCTTGGAAGAGTTATTGATACTCTGGGTAATCCAATTGACGGAAAAGGTCCGATTGAATTTACAGAGAGACGATTGATGGAGATTCAAGCACCAACAGTTGTACAAAGACAACCAGTTAGTGAACCACTTCAAACAGGTATTAAGGCAATTGACTCCATGATTCCTATTGGAAGAGGTCAAAGAGAGTTAATTATTGGAGATAGGGGTATTGGAAAAACTGCAGTAGCTATTGATACAATTATTAACCAAAAAGACACAGACGTTAAATGTATTTATGTAGCAATTGGTCAAAAATCCTCAACAGTTGCAGAAGTTGTTGCACGTCTTGAAAGTGAAGGAGTTCTTGATAAAACTGTAATTGTTAACGCTCCAGCATCCGCAGCCGCGGCTCTTCAAATGTACGCACCCTATGCAGGTTCAGCAATTGGACAACATTGGATGTACAACGGAGAACATGCTTTGATTATTTTTGACGATTTATCAAAACAAGCTATTGCATATAGGCAAATTTCACTACTTTTAAGAAGACCTCCTGGAAGAGAAGCATATCCTGGTGATGTTTTCTACCTACACTCTCGTCTTCTTGAGCGTTGTGCGAAGGTTTCAGATGATCTTGGAGGTGGCTCAATGACTGGTCTACCAATTATTGAAACTAAAGCAGGTGACGTATCTGCTTTTATTCCAACAAATGTTATCTCCATTACTGATGGACAGATTTATCTTGAGAGTGAACTCTTTTATTCAGGTGTTAGACCTGCTGTAAACCCAGGTACTTCTGTGTCTCGTGTAGGTGGAGCAGCACAGACAAAGGCTATGAAAAAAGTATCTGGACCCTTAAGGATTAATCTTGCACAGTTTAGAGAACTCGAAGCCTTCGCGGAGTTTGGTTCTGATTTAGATGCAGCATCTCAGTCTCAGCTAGATAGAGGTATTCGTGTGGTAGAAATGCTTAAGCAGCCACAATACGAACCAGTTTCAACTGAAGATCAGGTGATTGCTCTTTTTGCGGTTACAGAGGGATATTTTGATAAAGTTCCTGTGGATGGAATATATGATGCAGAAAAAAACCTTCTTGAGTTTGTTAAAACTAGATACTCTGACATGGTTAACACTATCAAAGAAACTGGTGAGTTGCCAGGTGATGAATTAAAAGAAGCGGTTACAGCTTTCGTCGCAACTTTGGAAACTACAACAGAGGAATAGAAGTGGCAAGTGCTGAACTACGTATAATTAATCGACGAATAAAGAGTGTTCGTTCGACGAAAAAAATTACACGTGCAATGGAGCTTATAGCTTCATCAAGAATTGTAAAAGCACAAAATAGAATGAAGTCATCTGAGTCATACTTTAATCTTCTAAGCGAAATTGTTCAGGATCTAATTAACAATGGTGCTGTTCCTCAAATTGAAGCTAAGGAAGGGAAAGAAAAAGTTCTTTTAATTGTTCTAACTTCAGATAGAGGGCTTGCTGGTGCTTACAATACAAATGTTCTGAAAATAGCCGATACTAGAAGAAAAGAAATAGAGCAAACAGGTAAAGACGTTGAAATAGTCACTGTTGGTAAAAAAGCAACTGGGTATTTCACATATAGAAAAATTGAAATAAATGCAGGTTATGAGGGTATGTCTGATAGTCCGGAATTTGAGAATGCTTTAGATGTTATGACTCCTGTTACTGACAAATACTATTCAGGAGAAATCTCATCTGTTGAGATTGTATACACAAGTTATAAATCAGCTCTTACTCAAGATGCGGTCATTAAAAAAGTACTACCACTCGACCCCCAAGAAGTTGAAAATAAATCTTCAGTCACTTTTGAGCCTAGTGGGGAAGAAGTACTGAACAGTATTCTTCCAAAATATGCAAATGCTGCTTTTTTTAATGCACTTTTAAATGGATCTACATCTGAGCATGCAGCTCGTATGAGAGCTATGAAGGCTGCTACTGATAATGCAGAAGAATTAATAAAAGTATTAGCAATGAAAAGTAATCAAGCAAGACAAGCAGAGATTACTACAGAGATTTCAGAAATTGTTGGTGGGTCTGAAGCACTTTCAGATGCCAGTTAGAAAGGAAAATAATGAGTGAGGAAATAGGTAGAGTAGTAAAGGTTGCAGGGCCAGTTGTAGATGTGGCGTTCCCACAAGACAACCTTCCTGAGCTTAACTTCGCTTTAGAAGTCGATATAACTATTGGAGATACAAAAAGCACAATTACCTTAGAAGTAGCACAGCACATTGGTGAGAATAAAGTCCGAGCAGTATCCATGCAAGCTACAGATGGTTTAAGAAGAGGGACAGAAGTAAGGAATACTAATGCACCTATATCCGTCCCTGTTGGTCAAGAAACTCTTGGACATATTTTTAACGTAGCTGGTGAAACTTTAGACGTTCCTATTGAATCAATTAATGTAAAAGAGAGATGGCCGATTCACAGGACTCCTCCAGCTTATGAAGATGTCACATCACAGAGTGAAATGTTCGAAACAGGAATTAAAGTTGTTGACCTTCTTGCTCCATACGTAGAGGGTGGAAAGATTGGTCTCTTTGGTGGAGCTGGTGTTGGTAAAACAGTGCTTATCCAAGAAATGATTAACCGTGTTGCTACACAGCATGGTGGTGTCTCCGTTTTCGCAGGTGTTGGTGAGAGAACAAGAGAAGGTAATGACTTGTTCGGAGAGATGAAGGAATCCGGTGTTATCGATAAGACTGCTCTAGTTTTTGGTCAAATGGACGAACCACCTGGAGTGAGATTAAGAGTTGCGCTTTCTGCGCTAACAATGGCTGAGTACTTTAGAGATGTAGAAAAACAAGACGTTCTTTTATTTATTGATAATATTTTTAGATTTAGCCAGGCTGGATCCGAGGTATCAACATTGTTAGGACGTATGCCTTCAGCTGTGGGTTATCAGCCAACACTTGCTGATGAAATGGGATTCCTTCAAGAGAGAATCACTTCTCTTAAAGGAAGATCTATTACATCCCTACAAGCTGTATATGTTCCAGCTGATGATATTACTGACCCTGCACCACACACTGCTTTTGCTCACTTAGATGCAAGAACAGTTCTTGATAGGAAAGTTGCAGACTTAGGTATTTATCCAGCTGTTGACCCTCTTGACTCTTCAAGTCGAATATTAGATCCAAAAATTGTTGGGGAAGATCACTACACAACCGCTCGTGAAGTGCAAAGAGTCCTTCAAAGGTATAACGACTTACAAGATATTATTGCAATTCTTGGTCTTGATGAACTCTCTGAGGAAGATAAATTGCTTGTAGGTAGAGCAAGAAGAATTCAAAGATTCCTTTCTCAACCTATGTATGTAGCAGAACAGTTCACAGGTATAGAAGGTAAGTTCGTTTCTATTAAAGATTGTGTTGAAGCATTTAAGACAATATTAAGTGGAGACTTAGATTCAACTCCTGAACAGGCATTTTATATGGTTGGCGGAATTGATGAAGTACTTGAAAAAGCAAAAGAGATTGAGGCATCTGCCTAATCATGATTGTCAATGTAGTTAGCCCAGAGGAAGAGTACTTTAGTGGTGAGTCAACAATGGTTGTTACTAGAACTCCAAATGGCGAAATTGGAATCTATAGTGGCCATGAGGCAACTGTAGCTACAATATTGCCAGGTGGATTAACAATTGAACATTCTGGAGGTAAAGACAGTTATGCAGTTTCAGGGGGACTACTTCAAATTACGCCTGAAAAAGTAACAGTACTTGGTGAAATTATTGAAAAGATAGATGGAGATCACGAAGCAGCAATTGTGCGTGGTAAAGAATTAGTAGAAGACTTAACAGAACAAGACACTTAATAATGAAAAGCATACTGGCTTTTCATGCACATCCAGACGATGAATCAGTATCAACAGGTGTTACTTTAGCAAAATATGCAGCTGAAGGTCATAGAGTAGTTGTAGCTACCGCAACCGATGGATCTGCTGGAGAAATTCATAACTACGATAATCCAGAAGAACTCTTTCCAAAACTCGCTGAAATGAGAAGAAAAGAGTTAGAGGAAAGCCTTGAAGCACTTGGTGTCAAGGAGTATGAATGGATGGGGTTTAAAGATTCTGGAATGATGGGTACTAGTGAAAATGAAGATCCAGATTGTTTCTGGAGACAAAATTACTTTGATCCTGTAGGAAAACTTGTCGACATAATTAGAAAATATAAACCTGATGCTTTAATCACATATGACCCTTTTGGAGGATATGGTCATCCAGATCATATTCAGACACATAGAATCGGAACCGCAGCCTTCTTTGCAGCCAGTGATTTAGATAAATTTCCTCTAAAAGAGGGTCAAGAAGTATGGATTCCAGAGCGTCTGTATTACAGTGCCTGGTCCAAGACAAGAATGCAATCAAGAAGACAACAGATGTTTGATGCTGGAATTATTTCTGAAGAAGAATTTAATAGATTTAATCCAATTGGCAGTGAACATGACGATATAGATGTTGAGGTTGATGGAAGAAAGTATGTTGAGCATAAAATTAATTCTATGAAAGCTCATCGAAGTCAGTTTAAAAATGACTGGTGGGGTTTTAATATTCCAGATGAATTTAAAGAGGACTTTTTAGGATATGAAAATTATATTCTTGCTTTTAATAGAGGAGATTGGTCTTCACAAACTGAACTTGTTTAAGTTTGAATCACTTTTAACTTTGGTTTACTTCATTTTTACTTACTAATTTTATATTTTTAATTAAGTAATAAAAATTAGAAAGGGAATTTAATGACTAAATTTAAATTAACTTCATTAATATTGATTCTATCTTTAATACTAGTTGCATGCGGTGATAGCAATGAAACTAGTTCTGAAGCAGCAACTGTTGAATCTACAAATGAAGTTTCAGAACCAGCAGTAGAGACACTTACTGGCGAGATATTGATTGATGGTTCTTCAACAGTTTTTCCAATTACTCAAGCTGTAGCTGAAGAATTTACAATTTTAAATCCTGACGTGAAAATTTCAGTTGGAGTTTCCGGAACAGGTGGTGGTTTTAAGAAATTTTGTCCTGGAGAGACTATGATATCAAATGCATCAAGGGCAATAAAAGATAAAGAAGTAGCACTTTGTGAGGAGAACAACACAAAATATTTAGAGGTGCAAGTTGGTATAGATGCATTATCAGTAGTAATTCCATCTTCAAATGACTGGGCAACATGCTTGACAGTTGACGAGTTAAATTCAATATGGGTTGCTGATAGTTCTGTAAGTAGCTGGAATGAAGTAAGAAGTACATTCACAGATGTGCCAATAGATTTGTATGGACCTGGTACGGATTCAGGTACGTTTGATTTCTTCAATGAGGAAATAACTGGTGAAGCAGGTAGTAGATCTGACTACACAGCATCTGAGGATGATAACGTTTTAGTAAATGGAGTTTCTGGCTCTGAAGGTGGTCTTGGTTATTTTGGACTTGCTTACTATGAAGAAAACAAAGATAAATTAAACGCAGTGCAAGTTGACGCAGGAAATGGTTGTCAGCCACCAGAAGCTGCTTTTGAAGGAAATTACTATTTAGCAAGACCGTTATATATATATATTTCAGAATCTGTAAAAGAGGATCAAGTAGTTAAAGCATTTGTTGACTTCTATTTTGAAGCTATGGATATTATTGTTCCCGCAGTTGGATACGTACCTATGCTTGAAGATCAAAAAGCCAATGCACTATCTGCTTGGCAGAACTTCAGTAGCTGAAAATCAAAAGACGTATCTGTGTAGAGATACATGGATACGTCTTTGTTTAATTCCAAGATAATTTCAATTTACTTTCTATTTACCTTTTCTAACTAAATTCTTTATAAATAGAAATGTATAAAGATTTAAATCTAACTAAAACTAAAACAAAACCCCTTGAGTCTGTTGTAAAGTTTTTTATAACATTGTCAGCTTTTGCAGCAATTTTAATTTCAATAGCTATAGTTTTTACTTTGTTAACTGAAGCTATTAATTTTTTTCAAGATCCAGAAGTTACAATTAGAGAGTATTTTACTGCTACTCGATGGACACCAACATTTAAAAACCCAGTGTATGGGGTCTTACCTTTGATTTCTTCAACCCTCTATATCGCATTGATTGCATGTTTGATCTCTTTTCCTTTAGGTTTGTTTTCAGCAATTTACCTTTCTGAATTTGCTTCAAGAAGAACAAGAAAAGTTATAAAGCCAATTATGGAAATACTTGCAGGTGTACCAACTGTTGTTTTTGGTTATTTTGCCTTAAATTGGATTACACCTAATATCGTTCAGCGTTTTATACCTGGGTCAGGCGTTTTTAATGCTATTTCAGCCGGCATTGCAGTGGGTATAATGATTATTCCAACAATCGCATCAATTTCTGATGATGCGCTAAATGCTGTTCCAAAATCTTTGAGGATGGGTTCTCTCGCATTAGGATCTACGCGGAGAGTAACAGCATTAAAAATAATGTTACCTGCGGCTTTGTCCGGAATCATTGCATCATTTATATTGGGATTTTCACGAGCGATTGGTGAAACAATGATAGTTACCATTGCGGGTGGGCAGTATCCTGAGTTGAATCTTGATCCTAGAAAAGCTATGTATACGATAACCTCTTCTATTGTAAATGTTTCTCTTGGGGACACTCCTCATGGAACAACAGCATACAATGCTTTATTTGCACTAGGAATAACACTTTTTATTATGACTTTTGTTCTCAATATTTTTTCAGATTACATCGCTAGAAAATACAGGAAAGAATATGAACAATAACTCTGTGTTTGCCGAAACTAAAAAGGAAAGGGAATTAAAAGAATTGGCTTTTTTAAGTATTTTGTATTTTTGTGTAACAGTTGCAATTGTTACCTTAATGACACTTATTTATGATGTAATTTCAACAGGGTATTCAAGGTTATTTAACGATTATGAATTAGGGCTCATTAGCAAAGTAACAATTGATAATCCAAAAGATTTCTTAACAAGCTTAGATTCTCGTGATCCACTTAAAGCCGGGATAGGTCCAGCTTTTGCAGGAACAGTTTGGTTAATGATAATAGTAATATTTGCAACATTTCCTCTTGGTGCAGGTGCAGCTATATATCTACAAGAATTTGCTCCAAAAAATAAATTAACTAGATTTATTGAATTAAATTTAACTAATTTAGCGGGAGTTCCCTCAGTAATTTATGGACTAATGGGGTTGGCTGTTTTTGTCAGACTTGCAGGCTTTGGAAGATCTGTATTATCAGGAGGTTTAACCTTGACATTACTTATTCTTCCTGTTGTTATTGTCGCTTCGAGAGAAGCATTAAAAGCTGTTCCGGACACAATAAGACAAGGTGCGTTGGCACTTGGTTCAACAAAATTTCAAGCAATTTTTAGACAAGTAGTACCATCTGCAATCCCAGGTATGGTTACAGGAATGGTTCTTGGACTATCAAGAGCCATCGGAGAAACTGCTCCATTAATTTTTATGGGTGCGTTAACTTATGTTAATTATTATCCAGACACACCACTTAGCGGATTTACTGCCATACCAATACAAGTTTATAACTGGATAGGATATCCACAAGCAGAGTGGAAAGACACATCATCTGCGGGAATAATTTTATTGCTTGGTTTGCTTCTAAGTATGAATGCTTTGGCCTTAATTATTAGAAATAAATTTGAAAAAGACTGGTAATAACCAGAAAGGAATAAATGGAAACTGAAATAACAACAAAAAAAGAGTTAGATCATGTTTTTACAGTAAGAGATGTTTCCGTAAGTTATGGAGACTTTACTGCTGTGAAAAATGTATCTATGGATATGTTTAAAAATAACATAACTGCTTTCATAGGACCATCAGGTTGTGGTAAGAGTACTCTTATCAGATCATTTAATAGGATGAATGATCTGATTCCTAATGCTGTAGTAAACGGTGAGATAAACTATCAAGGCATAAACCTATACGATGAAGAAGTAGACCCAGTACAAGTACGAAGAAGAATTGGTATGGTTTTTCAAAAACCAAATCCATTTCCAAAATCAATAAGAGAAAATATAACTTTTGGATTAAAAGTTAATAATATGACTGACAATTTAGATGAAAGAGTTGAAAAAGCACTTACACAAGCAGCTCTATGGGATGAAGTGAAAAACGACCTAGATAAAAATGCTCTTGATCTTTCTGGAGGTCAACAACAGAGATTATGCATTGCAAGAACAATTGCAGTCGAGCCAGATACTATATTGATGGACGAACCATGTTCAGCACTAGACCCTGTCGCAACTAAAAAAATTGAAGATTTGATGCAGATATTAGTAAAAGACTTCTCCATCCTTATAGTGACACACAACATGCAACAAGCTTCAAGAGTATCTAATTACTGTGCTTTTTTTACAACAAAGGCTACTGATGATGGAAGAAGGACTGGTGAATTGGTGGAATATAGTGATACAAAGACTATGTTTACAAATCCATCTGAAAGTTTAACGGAAGAGTATATAAGTGGGAGGTTTGGATGAGTTTAGAGCAGAAAATAAATAATCTTGAAACTGATTTACACATCATGGGAACATTGGTTCTCGATTCGTTGGTAAGTGCTGTTAGGGCACTAGAAGATAAAGATACTTTAAAAGCATCAGAAGTGATGGATAAAGATGATGAAATAGATGATGCGTACATGAAGATTGATCAAGACTGGTTCGAACTAATGGCGACTGAACAACCTGTTGCATCAGATTTAAGACTCTCAACATCAATTTTGCAAGCAAGTTTACACTTAGAAAGACTTGGAGATTTGTCTGTCTATTTAGGAAAAACAACTCATGAAATACATGATTTACCCATTCCAGAAAGTTTACATAAAATTGTTGTAGAAATGGGTGATATGGTCATCGACATGGCTTCTTCAGCGTTAGAAAGTTTAAAGAACAGAGATGCGGAGTTAGCCTTATCAACTGCAAGAAAAGATGAACTTATCAATAGTCTTTACAATAAGATGCTAAATGAAGTTCCTAATATATCTGGTAATAAAGATTTATATAGTGGATTATTTAGACTAATAACATGTGTCAGAACTTTAGAAAGAGGAGGAGATCACGCTGTGGATATTTGCGAATTAGCGTCGTTTCTAATCACTGGAGAATTTAAAGAGTTCTAATGGCAAAGAAAATATTACTTGTAGAAGATGAAAAAAGTATTGCTGAAGGAATAATTTATAATCTTAAAAATGAGGGCATGAGGGTAACTCATGTTGACGAAGGTCCAATTGCTCTAGATCTTTTTGAAGAAGAACATTTTGATTTGGTGATACTGGATATTATGCTTCCTGAAATTTCAGGTTTAGATATATGCAGATCTATAAGGAAAACTTCAAATGTTCCAATAATAATGGTGACGGCTAGAGATGATGAAGTAGATAAAATTACAGGTTTAGAAATTGGTGCGGATGATTATATTACGAAACCTTTTTCTGTTAAAGAATTAATTAGCCGTGTTAAGGCTGTTATGAGAAGATCGCAGTTTTCATCTCCTACAAATGGAAGCCAAAAAACTAACTTTGCAGATAATGACAAAATAATTGTTGGGGATATTGAAATGAGTCCACTTAGATACGAAGCAAAAGTAAATAAAGAGCTTATTGACTTAAGACCCAGAGAGTTTGAATTACTTTATTTTTTATGTGACAATGCTGGTAACTTAGTTTCAAGAGAGGAATTATTTGATCAAGTATGGGGTTATAGTTTTATTGGAAACTCTAAAACACTTGATGTGCATATACAAAGAATTAGAGAAAGAATAGAGGAAAATCCTAAAAAACCAAAAAGACTTATAACTATTAGAGGTATGGGATACAAACTTATTGATGAATGATAATACAGAAGAGTTCTTACAGATTACAAGGATTAAAGAAGAGTTTATAGCAAATGCATCTCATGAATTAAAAACTCCTGTAGCTTCTGTGAGACTTGCTGCTGAATCCGCACTAAGGTCTTTAAAACTAAATGATGGAATGGCAAAATCATTTTTAGAGCAAATTCTTAGGGATTCAGATCGCATGAACGAATTGATTTCTGATTTGCTAGACCTTTCTTTAATGGAAACTTCAGATATTGAAATGGAAGTAATAGATTTACATGACGTGATTTCAAATGAGATTTCATATCTTTCGAAACAAAATAAGAAGAGAGTGGGATATAAAAAAACAAAAGCTGAGATTTTTGCAAATTATGATGATATCTCCATTGCTGTTAAAAATTTAATCAAAAATGCTCTCAAATATTCACCCCCTGAAGAAAATATATTTATTAAAACAGAGGAAAGTACTTCTGAGATAATTTGCTCCTTTCAAGATTATGGATCTGGAATATCTAAAGCAGATCAAGAAAAGATATTTGAAAGATTTTATAGAGTAGACAAAGGCAGGTCTCGAAAACTAGGGGGGACAGGGTTAGGTTTAGCAATTGTCAAGCATGCTATTGATAGAAATAATGCAAGAATTGAAATAGAAAGCAAACTTAGTTTTGGTTCAAAATTTTCAATAATATTTTCAAAAGTAAACGTTAAGTAAACTGGTAGTAAATCTAAATTTAATTTAATTTAAACTCATATATAATTTGTACGGAATATGAATTTAAAATCTTTAAAAAATTTAAGCTTTGCAATATTTTTCCTCTACTTCTTCCTTGTATCAATCAAACTTCTTGAAAAAGGAATCAAAACTTTAGGTGCAGAATACACAGATGCACTTTTTGAGTCAGTATCGAATCCTTTTGCTGGTTTACTGGTTGGAATTTTATGTACAGTTTTAGTGCAATCTTCCTCTGTTACTACTGCAACAATTGTTGGTTTAGTTGGAAGTGGAGTCCTCAGCTTGGAATATGCGATACCGATGGTTATGGGAGCAAATATTGGAACAACTGTAACTAATACCTTAGTCTCTTTTGGACACGTAAGAAGAGAACAGGAATTTAAAAGAGCATTTGCAGCCTCAACGATGCATGACTTTTTTAATTTATTAGTGGTAATAATACTTTTCCCCCTTGATTTATATACAGGGTTTATAACAAAGATGGCTGAAAATGGAACAGATTTTATTATCGCCACAGGTTTTACAGCAACTAAACCAAATAGTCCAATTAAGGCAGGAATTAAGTGGGGTTCAAATAATCTATTAGACGGATTATCTTCTATCCCATTTATAGGCAATCTAAGTGAAAACTCTTATAGGGTCTATGCAGTTCTTTTAATTATTATTGCAATAGCATTTATTTTCTTGAGCCTAAGAAATGTTGTATCTAATATGAAATCTCTCATGCTCAATCAAATTGAATTTGGATTAGACAAAGCTCTTGCAAGGGGTGGGGGACTTTTTGCAATATTAATTGGAATCTTAATTACCTTCTCAGTACAAAGCTCAAGTATCACCACATCAATCCTTGTGCCAATTGTTGGTTCAGGAATCCTATCTATTGAAAATGCTTTTCCAATAACCCTTGGTGCAAATATTGGCACAACAATTACAGCTGTTTTAGCTAGCTTTGCTGTTGACGATCCAGCAGGATTAACTATTGCACTCCATCATGTATTTTTTAACTTAATTGGTGTCATTATTGTTTATCCAGTAAAAGCCGTAAGGAATTTTCCAGTTAATTTGGCAAAAAGACTCAGTGTTATAACTGCTAAAAGAAGGTATATTGCAATACTTTATGTATTGGTTACATTTTTATTACTTCCACTACTGGGCGTAGTAATATTTAATTAAGGAGAAAAATGAGTAAAGAATCATTAGACAATATAGATGCAAAACTAAGTGAAATGCTCACTAATAGCATGCACATTTTTGACACAGCTATGAACTGCCTACTTGGTGATACCAACCTAGATTCAGTGAGAGATGATTTATACAGTACCGATAAAGCTATTAATGAGTTACACCGCGAAGTAAGAAGAGAGATGATTGTTCATTCTGCTGTAAATTCAAGAAATCTTGATATACCTCTTCTTCTTTCTTATATGACTATGTCAAAAGATATAGAGAGAATCGGGGATTACTGCAAGAACCTTTTTGAAATTGCTGAAACAGGAAATACTTTTGTAAAAGGTGATGATCTGGACTCCTATATTGAGCTAAGAAATGATATTGGAAAATTAATTGTGTATCTTCAGTCCTGCTTGGCCCTGGATGATGAATCAAAAGTTCAGGATTTAATTACTCTAGGATCATCTATATCATCTGATTTAGACAATAGAATTACTAATCTTTTAGAAAATAAAGATGAAATACAATTTCCAGTTGCCTCTACATTATTTTTTAGATATTTAAAGAGAATCGTATCTCATATAATTAATGCCAGCACAGCATTAATTATGCCTACAGATCAGATTGATTATTTAGACGAATAAAAGACTAATCTACGTTCCAAGTGCCCAAAGACCTAATAAGTTTATCAACATCTCCGGCACCTTTAGAGTCTTTAGCAAAATTTATTTGGTTAATTACATCATCATTGTAAGTTTCACGTTGAACTTTCCTGAAAACTCCCATTGGAGTAGGTCCATATGGACCATGTGACAATCTAGATAGAGAAAAAGCTACAGATGGATTTTCTCTTGTGATATCGTGAACATATATTTTTGAGTCATCGATGTCTGTTCTTTTTACAACTTTGGCTTCTCCATTTTCAATAGTTACTGCAAACTCATCTTCTGCTCCAAAAATTACTTTTTCTCCATGAACTAGGTTAATTCGATTTGCAACCCTACCTTCTTTGGAGGTTAATTGTTCAAAAGCTTTATCGTTGAAAACATTACAATTTTGATATATTTCTACAAAAGCAGAACCATTATGTGTTGATGCTTCTTGCAGCACTTGAGCTGTTAATTCCCTATCCATATCAACTGACCTAGCAACAAAAGATGCTTCAGCTCCAAGAGCTATGCTCATAGGGTTGAATGGAAGCTCAACAGAGCCGAATGGCGAAGATTTAGTCTTTTTACCCTCTTCACTTGTAGGGGAGTACTGACCCTTTGTTAGTCCATAAATTTGATTATTAAACATCAAAATCTTAATGTTTACATTTTTTCGTAGAGCATGAATGAGGTGGTTTCCACCTATTGACAGAGCATCACCATCACCAGAGACCACCCATACTGATAGATCAGGGTTTGACACAGTGACACCTGTTGCTACAGCTGGCGCTCTACCATGAATTGTATGAAGCCCATAAGTATTCATGTAATAAGGAAATCTCGCCGCACAGCCAATACCAGAAACAAAAACAATTTTTTCTTTACTGATTCCCATATCAGCCATAAAGCTTTGCACTGAAGCTAAAATAGTATAATCACCACAACCAGGACACCACTTGACTTCTTGATCGCTTTGAAGATCTGTTCTCTTGTAACTTACAGGCACTTTACTCATTAATTTTTTCCTCTATTTTATCTGCTAACTCTTGTGCTGTAAATGGAACTCCAGCAACTTTATTAATACCCTTTGCATCAATTAAAAATCTCTCTCTTATCAGTTTGATTAATTGACCAGTGTTTAATTCTGGAATTATTACTGTTTTAAAACTTGAAAGAATCTCTCCTAAGTTATCTGGGAACGGATTGATGAAGGTGAGATGTGCACTAGCTACCTTTACTCCCTTTTCATTAAGTCTGTTAACAGCTTGAGTTATTCCTCCATACGTTGACCCCCAGCCTAAAACTAATGTATCAGCCTTTTCGTCACCATTTAGTTCAAGTGGCTCAATATCATTTGCTATATTTGCAATCTTCCAAGCTCTCATATCCGTCATATATTGGTGATTGTCACTGTCGTATGAGACATTACCAGTACCTTCTTCTTTCTCGAGTCCACCTATACGATGCTCAAGTCCGGGAGTACCTGGTGTTGCCCAAGGTCGAGCAAAAGTTGTCATATCCCTATGAAAAGGTAGAAAACCATCTTTGGAGTTTAACTTAGTTGTTAAGTTGTTACTTAAGGATGGTAAATCCTTGTAGTCGGGAAGCAACCACGGTTCAGACCCAGTTGCAACATAGTTATCTGAAAGCAGTATTACAGGAGTCATGTATTTGAGAGCTATTCTTGAAGCTTCTATAGCTGTGTAAAAAGCATGAGATGGTGACCTTGATGCAAGCACAGGTAAAGGTGATTCTCCATGTCTGCCGTATAGTGCAAATAGTAAATCTGATTGTTCTGGTTTTGTCGGTAGGCCTGTTGAAGGTCCTCCACGTTGTACATTCACAATTACCATAGGAAGTTCTGCTGATAAGGCTAAAGAAATAGTCTCACTTTTTAGAGCTAAACCAGGACCACTAGTGCCTGTAACTGCGAGCTTTCCAGTAAACGATGCTCCCACTGTTGCCGCAGCTGCAGCAATCTCATCTTCAGCTTGAAAGGTGATAACATCAAAATTTTTATGTTTAGAAAGTTCATGCAGAATGTCAGACGCTGGAGTTATGGGATAACTTCCATAAAAAAGTTCTAATTCAGAAAGCTTAGCAGCTGCAACTAGTCCCCAACTTAAACCGATATTTCCATTTATATTCGTGTATTCCCCAGCTGGAAGTTTTGCTTTATCTACAACATAAGTATGGTGAAAAGCCTCAACGGTTATTCCAAAGTTATAACCAGTTTTCAAAGTTTTTATATTAGCATCTGCTACTTCAGGTAGTTTCTCAAATTTTTTATTAATCCAATTTACAGTGTCTTCTAAAGGTCTGTTGAAAACCCATGAAATTAAACCCAATGCAATCATATTCTTTGACCTGAGGACTGCACGACCTTTTATTTCAGAATCTTTTAATGCTTCTTTTGTTAATTTTTCCATTGGGACTTCAAAAACTCTGTAGCCATCTAATTCTCCTGACTCACGAGGATCAAGTTTATATCCAGCTTTAGTTATATTTTTTTCTTCGAAAGCATCTTCATTTAAAATAAGCATCCCATTAGGTGCTAAATCATGAAGGTGTGCTTTCAATGCCGCTGGATTCATTGCTACAAGTACTTCAGGATTGTCACCAGGGGTTAAGATATCAAAGTCAGCAATTTGAACTTGGAATGAGGATACCCCAGCAATTGTTCCCTGAGGTGCTCTTATTTCTGCTGGAAAAGAGGGAAGTGTTGCGAGGTCATTTCCAAACAAAGCAGAAGTGTCGGTAAATCTTGTTCCTACAAGCTGCATACCATCTCCAGAGTCTCCAGCAAATCTGATTGTAATAGCAGGAATAGACTCAACAGTTTTTTTATCTGTAGCTAAGGTAGGTTCTTCCATTGTCTTAGTTTAATCTTTCCGGAGATAATGCGATTTCATTTTGCTGAGTTCCTTCACAATTTCCTGTGTTTTCACCAGAACAACATTCTGCTTGATTGAGACCAAACATTGCACATGTATTATTAATGCATGCCGCATGACCATGTAGATAGGCCATCGAACTTTTACACCAGCTACAGAATAAATTACTCAAATGTTTTAAACCTGTAATAAGGCCAGTACCTTAATTTTAGTTTCCAACAGTCTAAGAATTTAATGGGACCAATTGTTCTGGAATCACTTGATGATAAAGTCCTTTGGTCTCCTAGTACAAATATTTCGTCTTCAGCCAACTTAGTTGTTACAAAATCATCCACGAAACTCTTAGCCCAAGAATCATTAAGTTTATTTGAGTTAATTAGAATTGATCCTTCTTGAGATTCAACTTCTTCACCAGGTAGCCCAATAACTCTTTTGACAACGTCAATATTTTTCTCAGTATTTGTAAAGATAACGATATCTCCTCTTTTTGGAATTTCGTTTAATTTTGTTGCAAGAACATATTCGTTAGGAAGTAAGGAAGGCTTCATACTTTCTTCTTTTATCTCATATGTTCTAAATGCTTTATTTTCATTTCGAAAAAACATATACAGGATGAATGCAAAAAAGGTTTTTAAATTAACTAACTTCAATATGTTTTTAATCATAAATTTTTATCTTACTAAAATTAATATTAGTAAATTAAGGAGATTTATGAAGTTATTTAAACCATCAAGAGTTGCATTTGCACATTGTGACTTGCCATGTGGTGTTTATGATCCAGCACAAGCTCGTATTGAAGCTGAATCTGTTTTGAACGCATCAAAAAAATATCAAGAATCTGATGATGCTAGTTTTAAGCAAAGATGTGTAACGATTAAAGAAGAAAGAGCAGAAGAAGTAAAGCATCACCTATGGGTGCTTTGGACTGACTATTTTAAACCAGAACATTTGGAGAAATATCCCAATCTGCATGACTTATTCTGGAAGGCAACCAAAAAAGCAGGTGAAGCTAAAAAAACTGAAGATCCAAAAGTTGGAGAAGAATTAATAGCTTTGATTGACGAGATAGATACTGTTTTTAAAGCATCTAAGGCTTAGTCAAACTTTTTAAATAGGTGCCCAATTTCAGTTAGTTCGGCACCTATTTTTATTTCATTTACATCCCAGCTATTTGAAGTTTCTTTAGGTATTGCTTCTGATACTTTTTTACTTGTAGTTGGCATAAATGGGTATAACAAACTTGCACAAGCGTCAATAGCTTGAAGAGACGTGTATAGAATTCGTGATGCACGGTCTTTATCTTCTTTAATTACTTTCCAAGGTTCAGTTTCATTAAGATAAACATTAACTTTTGAAACATATCTCATTGATTCTTGCAGAGCTGTTTTCAATTCGACTGATTCAATGTTATTTCCAATGTTTTCAAATGCCAATTTAGCTTCATCAATCAATTTTTTGTCTACTGACTCAATTGACGATAGGTTTTTAATATCATCTCTATTATTTTTTATTTGAGTAAATACTCTTTGTACTAGATTGCCCCATGTAGCAACAAGTTCCTCATTGTTTCTTCTTATCATTTCTTCTTCCGTTAGTTCGGAATCTGACTGTTCTGGAAGAACAGAGGCTAATGTGTATCTTAAAGCATCTGGCTGCCATTCAGAAAGGTAATCAGATAAGCTTTTACCCACCCCTCTGCTTGCTGAAGCTTTCTCACCCTTAATTAAAATATATTGGTTAGCTGGTACATTTGTTGGCATATTTAAATTTCCGTAACCAGCTAAAATTGCTGGCCAAATTACTGAGTGGAACGGTACATTATCTTTCCCAATAAAGTAAAAAGATTCTGCTTCGTTATTTTCCCACCAATCTTTCCAGGAATCTTCATTACCAGAATTTTTAGCCCACTCAATTGATGCTGAAAGATAACCTATTACTGCTTCAAACCAAACATAAATCTTTTTTTCATTTCCTAGGTCGTCAACAGGTATATCTATTCCCCATTCGAGATCCCTAGTAATGGCTCTGTCTTTAAGACCCTCTTTAACGAATGATTTTGCCCAGTTAATTACATGCGGCCTCCAGTTGACCTTAGTGTCTAGCCAAGGCTGTAAGTCTTCTCCAAGAAGGCTTAATTTTAGAAAGAAGTGTTCTGTTTCTTTAAATTCTGCAGGATTACCCGATAATTTGCTCGTAGGATTTAGAAGTTCTTCTGGATCAAGTGTTGCACTACAACTATCACACTGGTCACCTCGAGCCTCGGTATAGTCACATTTTGGGCACGTACCTTCTACATATCTATCAGGTAAAAACTTGTTATCTAGAGGATCAAATGCTTGCAGGGTTTTTTGTTTATCAATGTATCCATTTTCCAGTAGTTTTAAGAAAATTTTGTGAACTACATTTTTATGGTTTTCCGTCATTGTTGTGGTGTAGTTATCCCAGGATATAGATAGTTTTTCCCAGTAATCAAGGAACTCTTTATGATATTTATTTACTATATCAATTGGTTCTACACCTTCTTCATCTGCACGAACTGTTATTGGTGTTCCATGAGCATCACTACCTGAAACCATTAGTACTTTGTTTCCTATTACTCTGTGGTATCTTGCAAATATGTCAGCGGGTAAATATGCACCACCGATGTGACCTAGGTGCCTAGATCCACTTGCATACGGCCACGCAACGGCTACTAAAATATTTTTTGACATACTACATATAAGAATAGCTAGTTCTGGTTTCTCGTTGTAATAAACTTAAACCTATTATATAAATCATGGATATTGTTCTTGGGTCATTAGCTTCAGTGATTGGAATTGGTTTTAGTATTGAATTATTTCTCAAATCAATAAAAGGAAAAAAGCCTTACATCATTTCTTGGGCATTTGCGGTGTTTATGTATACAGTCGCCACAATAGCTCTAGTTTCCGGCCTTCTATCAGGGTGGAACTATTTAAACTTTGGCATTTTTTATTTCTTTGGAGGTATAACAAATGTTCCAGCGTTTGGCATAGGTAGTGCATATTTAATTTTTGATAAAAATAAAGTGAATGTAGCTTCAGGTCTGTATGTTCTGTTTGTTATTGGTGCTGGCTACTCAATTTTAACAAGTGGCATCCCAGATTTTTCAGGTGTTGTAGGCATTCCTGAAGGAAGTCAGCTGTATGAAATAAGCGGACCAAGGATGTGGGCAATATTAGGTAATTCACTTGGAAGTATCTCACTTGTAGGAATTGCTATGTACAGTATTTATAAATTTCGTAGGGTAAATGAAGATCTAGTAACAACAAATGTATTGATTGTTGTTGGTGCATTTTCTCCTGCATTATCTGGAGTTCTTCTTGCCTTGGGAGATAGTGCTTCAAAAACACTTTCACTTTTAGTTGGAATGTTTTTAATTTACTTAGGATACAGAGTCTCTCAAAGACCAAAAGTATAAATTTCTTCGAAACAAATAAGAAACATTTCTGTAATAATCATTTAACTTCTAGAGCCTTACTTTATGTAAATTCTGAAGTAAGTTGTTTATAAATATTTAATTTAAAGGAGATACAAAATGGAAGTAACAGCATACATTGACAATCTCTGGATTTTAATTGCAGGTATATTAGTAATGTTCATGCAACCAGGATTCATGCTTGTCGAGACAGGATTTACTCGATCAAAAAACTCAGTAAACATAGTTATGAAAAACTTTATGGATTTCTCTGTAGGTGCAATAACATACTGGGCGTTCGGATTTGCACTCGCTTATGGTGGGTCAACCCTTGGAGGATTTGTAGCATATGGAAATTTCTTTTTGGAGGGTGATTCAACAACTTATTTCTTTCAAGTTGTTTTTGCTGCAACCGCCGCAACTATCGTCTCAGGTTCAGTTGCTGAAAGAACTAAGTTCAGTTCATATCTACTTTTTCAACCGTTTATATGTGGTGTTATTTACCCTATTGTCACACACTGGGTCTGGAGTGGCCAAGGTTGGTTATCTGAACTCGGCTTTATTGATTTTGCTGGATCTGGAGTAGTTCATATGGTGGGTGGCTTTGCTGCTCTTGCAGGAATTCAAGTTGTTGGACCCAGAATCGGAAAGTTTGATGATAATGGAAATCCACTGCCTATCCCAGGAAGTTCAATGGTTGCTGGTGCATTAGGTGTATTTATTCTATGGTTTGGATGGTATGGCTTTAATGTAGGATCAGCTCTAGCTGCTGTAGATGTAAATTTAGCAGCAATTGCAGTCACAACAACACTATCAGCATCAGCAGCTTCAGTTGCCGCTATGTACACATCAATGATTGCAGGAAAACCTAATGTTGGAATGACATTAAATGGTGCATTAGCTGGACTAGTTGGTATAACTGCGGGATGTGCAAATGTTAATAACCTTGGAGCAGTACTCATAGGTACTGTATCGGGGATACTTGTAGTTTATTCCATTAACTTAATTGAAAAGAAAGGATTTGATGACGCTGTAGGAGCAGTTTCTGTACATGGGATATGCGGAGCTTGGGGTGTCTTAGCAGTTGGAATTTTTGATACAACTGATGGTCTCCTTTATGGGGGAACTTCACTATTTCTCCCTCAAATAATTGGAATACTTGCAATAGGGGGTTGGGCGTATGCAACTTCCTTTATCGTACTAAAAACTATTGATAACTTCTTTGGATTACGTGTTTCTAAGGATGAAGAAATAGCCGGACTGGATGTTTCAGAACATGGAACAACAGCTTATGGTGATTTCATTCTCAAAAAATAGAATACAATATTAGAAAATCAGTCATTAATTTCTTGGTTCCCCCCTTGAGGTTTGAAGGCTGATTTTCTATTTATTCCCAAAGTAAGGTGTAGTAAGATAAGGAACTTATGGTATTTGAATTTAAAGAAAAAGACTCTTGCGGAGTTGGTTTCATTGCTTCTCGTGGCCTTCCACCTACTCATGGAATGACATTAAAAATCTTAGAATGTCTATCAAATCTTGATCACAGAGGAGCTAAATTTGCAGACGGCACAGGTGATGGAGCGGGAGTTTTAACAGAAATACCCTACGAACTTCTAAATGCTGAGTTAGATGAAAGAAATATAACACTAGGAAAAGGGAAAAAATTAGGTCTTATATCATGCTTTTTTGATTCAAAAGAATTGAATGAATCAAAAGAATTAATTCAAAGAAAGCTTATAGATTTCAATATCGAACTTTTGTACTGGCGTAAAGTTCCAACTGATAAAGAAGTTCTTGGCACCCTAGCTAAACAGTCAAAACCATCAATTTTCCATGCTGTAATATCATCAGATGAAAAGAATGAAAAAAAATTTGAAAAAACATTATATCTTTTCCGAAAATCTCTTGAAAAAGAAATTTCTAATCATGAATTTTTAAATATCCATATCAATTCATGTTCATCTAGAACGGTAGTTTACAAGGGTCTTTTCACAGCAACTCAAGCTTCTGATTTTTACTGGGACTTAAGGAATCCACTTTTTAAAACAAGATTCGGCATATTTCATCAAAGGTTTTCAACGAATACATCTTCTACTTGGGATAAAGCTCAACCACTCAGAATGCTTGCACATAATGGAGAAATAAATACAATCACTTCAAATTACTCATGGATGCAAGCAAGAGAATTCGATGCATCTTCAAATTTCTGGAAAGATGACATTAATCTAATCAAACCTTTTATAGATGAAAGTATTTCTGATTCTGGACAATTAGATAATGCTGTTGAGTTACTAGTACAGTCTGGAAGGACACTTGCACATGCACAAGAAATGTTAATTCCATCAGCCTGGGAAAACAATCCTAGGTTTACAGAAGATGAAAAAGCTTTTTATCAATACCATTCATTCCTAACTGAACCATGGGACGGTCCTGCTGCAATTGTTGCGTCAGATGGTTTGGACATAATTGCAGGGCTAGATAGAAGTGGATTGAGACCAATGAGGTGGATGATTTCTGATAGATATGTTCTTGCAGCTTCTGAAGTCGGAATATGCCCCTCTGTAGAGGCTGGAGCATATAAGACAGCTCAGCTTGAGCCAGGTCAAACAATAAGATACCGAATAAAGGATGACGAACTTCTCGATGAAAAAGAAGTAATACAAAAATTGAGTAAAAAAAATCCCTATAAAGATTGGGTAAATTCAAAGCCATTAAGAGTTGATACTCAATTTAATAATTTACAAGATGACTCTATAGATACAGAGCTATTATCTAAATATTTTGACTATACACCTGAAGAAGAAAGATTGATTTTATTACCAATGTTAAAAGGAGAAGTTCCAACCGGTTCTATGGGTAACGATTCTCCATTAGGCATATTAAGCAAAAATAAACCTAGATTAAGTAGATTTTTCCACCAACTTTTTGCACAAGTTACCAACCCACCAATTGATCCAATAAGAGAACGATTTGTTATGTCCACAAAAACCTACCTTGGAAAAAGAGGTTCAATCCTTAAAGAAACATCTCAACAAGCTAATCTAGTATCACTCAAGACTCCAATTCTGAATGCTGGAACTTACGATAAGTTAACCTCTAACGAATTTTTAGGTAAAAAATCAGAAGTAATTAGCTTCTGTTTCAATAAAGAGGAAGAGGATATCGAAACGGCTTTAGAAAAAGTTTGCTTAAAGGTAAAAGACTCAATAGAAAACAAGAAAAAGTCACTGATTATTTTATCTGATAAAGAACTTAAAGTTGGTGAAAGTGTACTTCCTTCATTACTAGTTACAGGAACACTACATCATTACTTAATTGAAAATGGAATTAGGTTGAAAGCATCATTAATAGTTGCTTCCGGTGAGATTCGGGATGCGCATGACTTATCCTGTCATATCGCATATGGAGCATCTGCAGTATGGCCTTATTTAGCATTAGAGAATGTTCGAAAACTAACAACAGCTGACCCTGAATTAGGTTTATCAATCGCAGAAGCACAGGAAAATTACACCAAAACTTTAAATACCGGATTGTTAAAAATAATGTCAAAAATGGGAATATGTACAGTTTCCTCCTATAGGGGTTCTGAACTCTATGAAATAATAGGGCTCAATAAAGAAGTTAATGAAAGGGCCTTCAAATACTCTAAAAGTAGAACTGAGGGTATAGGTTACGCTGAAATAGAAAAAAATCTTAAGATATATTCAGACGAATCGAGTGTTGACATTGGAGGTTTCTATAAATATAAAAAAAATGCTGAGCCCCATATAACATCACCATCCACAGTGTTAAAGTTACAAAAAGCAGTCAGATCTGGTGATAAGGAGATTTGGTTAAGTTACCTTGAATCCTTAGAAGATAGACCCGATGTACAAATAAGAGATCTGTTTACACTTCCAGATACATCTCAAGGGTATGACAACCAAAAGAAAGTATCTTCAATTGATATTATTTATCAGAAATTTACAGTGAGCTCAATGTCTCTCGGAGCATTGTCTGAAGAGGCTCACCAAGCATTAGCTATAGCTATGAATAGATTGGGAGCCAAGTCTGGTTCTGGTGAGGGCGGCGAAGATCCTTTAAGATTCAATACAGAAAAAAATTCTAAAATTAAGCAAATTGCTTCAGGAAGGTTTGGAGTAACTCCAGACTACTTAGCTTCAGCTACTGAATTTCAGATAAAAATGGCACAAGGTTCTAAGCCTGGTGAAGGGGGTCAGCTTCCTGGATTTAAAGTGGATTCACATATTGCAAAATTGAGACACACAAATGAAGGTATAACTTTAATTTCACCACCACCTCATCATGACATTTATTCAATTGAAGACTTAGCACAACTTATTTACGACCTAAAAACTTTTAACCCAAGCAATCCTGTAAATGTAAAATTAGTTTCAGAACCTGGAGTTGGAACTATAGCAGTTGGTGTAGCTAAAGCAGGAGCAGATATTATCACCATAGCTGGGAGTGATGGTGGAACTGGTGCGAGTCCATGGACAAGTATAAAACATGCAGGATCACCTTGGGAACTAGGGTTAAGTGAAACTCACCAAGCTTTAGTAGTAAATAATATGAGAGATAAAGTTTTATTAGAAGTCGATGGAGGGCTTCGGTCTGCTAAAGATGTTATTATCGCTGCAACTTTAGGTGCTGATCGATTTGGTTTTGGAACATTACCCCTCTTAGCTTTAGGTTGCAAAATGGTTAGGCAGTGTCATGAAAATACTTGCCCGGTAGGTATCGCTACCCAAGATCAAAATTTAAGAGCTAAGTTCACCGGAGCGCCAGAACAGGTGATGCAATTATTCAAGTTTCTTGCTGAAGATGTTCAAAAATATTTACAGTTATTTAATGTCACAGAACTTGAAGATTTAAACGGTCATGCAGATCTACTTGGATTGAAGGTCCTAGAAAATAAGCTACCAAGCAGTCTTCACAAACTTCTTGTTAATGCTGTTCCAGAAAAAAAACATCCCGGCTTTGTAAGACATGAGGAAGGACGTCTTTCAAGAAGAATTACCTCTGAAGTAATTAAGTCCCTAAACGCTAATACAGAATCTTTTCTCCAGTATCCCATTTCAAATCAAGATCGAAGCATTGGTGCACGTTTATCTGGAGAAATATCACTAAATAATCTAGCTAAGCAAATTGAAAAATATCCTTCGTTAATTAGCTTGTCTGGCTCTGCGGGTCAAAGTTTCGGTGCATTTATACGAGATGGAATTAATTTAAAACTCACAGGTAGTGCTAACGACTATGTTGGCAAGGGTATGGGTGGTGGAAGTATCACAATTATTCCTCAGGGCAAAAAAATGCAAGGTGCATATCATGCTGCAGGTAATGCACTCTTATATGGAGCAACAGGAGGACAATTATTTATTTCAGGTAGAGTTGGTCAAAGGTTTGGAGTCAGAAACAGTGGAGCTATTGCTGTAGTTGAAGGTTGTAGTGCCCATGCAGCTGAATACATGACGGGTGGAACGCTTGTAATACTTGGTGAAATTGGTTTTAATTTTGGTGCTGGAATGACTGGAGGCAAGGTCATAGTTTTGAACACTCAAGATAGTTTTAATCAATATATTTCAGAATCTGCCCCATCTTCCCATATATTAAATGAAATTGACAGTCTTGATCTAAAAACATTATTAGAGAAACATGTATTTCAGACAGGGTCCGAGTTAGCCTCAAAACTCTTAGATAAAGAGAATATATGGAACAAAATTTTCACAGTTTTTGGTGGAATTGCTGAAATAACTGATAGTAAAGAAACTTCTGCTAGTAATAAGATAAACGCATTAGATTAAAAATTCCCTGTTAAATAATTACAACTTCATTTACCATGGAACTATGTCTTTAACAAAAGAATCAAAAAACACTCTCAGTTGGTCCAATACTGTTGAGTTGATAGACAATTTAAGAGTTGATGAAGTGGGTTTGAAAGAGAGAGTCGCTTCGCTTGCTACTAGGAGTATTAAGAAAGATTCTAAGCTTCAGGCTTTAAACTACATAGTCACTATGTGTGATCTGACTACTCTCGAAGGGGAGGACACAGAAGGTAAAATTGGTCAGATGGCTGCAAAAGCAATTAGACCTGATCCTAGTAATTCAGAAGTTCCAAGTGTCGCTGCTGTATGCGTCTACCCAGCATTAGTAGCAAAAGCAAAAGAAATGACACGTAACTCAAATGTTAAAGTCGCTTCAGTCTCTTCTTACTTTCCAAGCGGCCAGGCACCATTAGAATCTAAAATTTTTGATACTCAATTTGCAATTGATCAAGGTGCTGATGAAATAGATATAGTTATTAATAGAAAAGCATTTTTTGAAGGAGATTATCGAAAAATGTATGACGAAATTGTTGCACTCAAAGAAGTGTGTAAATCTGTTCACCTCAAAACAATACTTGAAGTTGGGGAGCTTAAAACTTATGAAAATATTAAAAAAGCAAGCTTAATTTCACTTGCTGCAGGTTCAGACTTTATAAAAACATCGACAGGAAAGATTTCTAATGGTTCATCACGGGAAGCTTGTTATCTAATGGCTAAGGCTGTCTGGGATTACAAAATGGTAACTGGTTTTAAAGCTGGAATTAAAGTAGCTGGTGGAATTAGAGATTCAAAAGATGCAATTAGATATTTGGTCATAGTTAACGAAGAATTAGGACCTGAGTGGCTTAGCCCCGACTACTTTAGATTCGGAGCATCAAGCCTTGTGGATGATGTCTTAAAACAAATCAAAAAATTAAAAACTAATGCATATCAGTCAAGCTACTATTTTCCAAGAGGATAATTTATGAAAACATGGGATTATGCAGAATCTATAGAGTCAAGTGCAATAGTTAATATTGAAAAAAAATATGGAATATTTTTAGATGGAGAATTTCAAACAGCTAATTCAAAGAAGTTTTTAAAAACAATCTCGCCATCAACTGAAGAGGTTCTTTCCTCAATTACAGTTGGAAACAAGAACGATATTGATTCCGCAGTTGATTCAGCAAAGAACGGTTTAAAAATATGGTCTAAATTAACTGGAACTGAACGCGCAAAATACTTATTCAAATTAGCTAGATTAATTCAGGAAAGGTCACGTGAATTTGCTGTATTAGAGAGTTTAGACGGAGGGAAACCTATAAAAGAATCTCGTGACTTTGACCTTCCTCAAGTTGCTGCCAATTTCTTTTACTTTGCCGGTTGGGCTGATAAATTGGATATTTCATGGAATACAAAAGGTCTCAAACCTTACGGTATCGTAGGACAAATAATTCCCTGGAATTTCCCTTTATTAATGCTTTCATGGAAAGTTGCACCAGCACTGGCAACTGGGAATGTAGTAATTCTCAAACCAGCTGAAAGCACCCCTCTTACTGCCTTACTTTTTGCTGAATTGTGTCAAGAAGTCGGACTTCCTCCAGGAGTATTTAATTTAGTCACTGGAGATGGAACTACAGGTGCAGCACTTGTTCAACATCCTGATATTTCAAAGATAGCATTTACGGGTTCTACTGCCGTGGGAAAGTATATTCAGAATGAAACAGCAGGTAGAGATATCGGCCTTACGTTAGAACTTGGAGGAAAAGCAGCAAACATAGTTTATAACGATGCAGCTATAGACCAAGCAGTTGAAGGTGTCGTAAACGGTATATTTTTTAATCAGGGCCATGTTTGCTGTGCAGGTTCCCGATTAGTTTTACAAGAAGATATTCATGATGAGTTCGTTTCAAAACTCGAAAAAAGAATGCAATCTTTAAGAGTTGGTAATCCTTTGGACAAGAATACAGACATAGGTGCAATAAATTCCAAAGAGCAGCTAGACAAGATATCTTTTCTCGTGAACGAGGGAGTATCAGAAGGTGGGACTATATTTCAAACTGAATGTGAGTTACCAGCAAATGGATTCTGGTTTAGGCCAACATTATTTACAAATGCTCAACCTTCCTACAAAATTGCAAGAGAGGAAATATTTGGACCAGTATTAACGACATTAACTTTTAGAACACCTGAGGAAGCTATTGATATAGCTAATAATACAGAATATGGCTTATCAGCAGGAATATGGACTGAAAAGGGTTCAAAGATCTTATGGACAGCTGACAGGCTTCAAGCAGGTGTTATTTGGGCTAATACATTTAATAAATTTGACCCTTCATCACCCTTCGGCGGATATAAGGAATCGGGTTTTGGAAGAGAAGGAGGAAGACATGGTCTCCTTTCATATTTAAAGGTTCAGTCATGAATGAAATAAAAAAAACATATAAAAACTATGTCGGAGGTAAGTATGTTAGGTCTGAATCAGGAAAAACATTCAGAATAGAACTGAAAAATCAATTTTATGAAGTTCCACTAACTTCGAGAAAAGACGTTAGAGATGCTGTTGTGGCTGCAAAAAAAGGGTATACAGAGTGGCAAAAACTAACACCCTATAACAAGACACAAGTTTTGTATAGGCTATCTGAAATGGTAGAAGGCAATTCAGAAACATATCAACAAATTCTTCAGGAATCTGGCTTAACAAAATCAAAAGCTAGTCAGGATATTAAAAATGCTATCGATTCTCTAATTTGGTACGCAGGTATGGCTGACAAATGGGAACAAATGACAGGTAACTTAAATCCGGTTGCAGGAGATTATTTTAATATTTCTCACCAGGAATCACTCGGTGTGATTTTTACTTTGAACACAGAAGAAAATTCATTTAATCAACTATTACTCAGTATTCTTCCATCATTAACTGCAGGATGCTCAGTCATAAGTTTTAGTGGTGATAATTCAATTTTAGCTCTTAAGCTTGCTGAAGATATTAATAATTCAGACCTACCCTCGGGAGCTCTCAATATTTTGTCAGGAAATTTTTCTCAGATAATTGATGATGTAAGTAATCATGTAGAGATTAATGCCATGGCAATTTATAAAGATCTCACTTCCTCAGATAAAAAAATAATACGTGAAAATGCTTCAA
>Ga0213869_10000291_pt1 | contig 42023 bp, 45 predicted proteins | sample PICome_10_FD_160083 | JGI IMG/M metagenome (GOLD analysis project Ga0213869, IMG submission 160083) | Coastal seawater microbial communities near Pivers Island, North Carolina, United States - PICO132 | ecosystem: Environmental > Aquatic > Marine > Coastal | place: USA: North Carolina...
CTGGAGCCCAATTACCAGTCTCTGAGCGATGAAGAGCTGAAGGGCGAAACAAGCAACCTAAGGGATCGATTCGCATCAGGCGAATCTCTCGATGACTTGCTACCAGAGGCGTTTGCTGCTGTGCGTGAGGCGTCAGTTCGAACTCTGGGAATGCGTCACTTTGATGTTCAGTTGATGGGTGGAGCCGCGCTTCACCTCGGAAACATTTCAGAGATGAAAACCGGTGAGGGTAAGACTCTGGTTGCAACTCTGGCTGCTTATCTAAATGCGATTCCGGGCCGCGGTGTCCACGTTGTCACCGTAAATGACTTCCTTGCTAGCTATCAGTCGGAGCTAATGGGTCGAATTTTCCGAGCCCTTGGCATGACCACCGGTTGCATCGTCTCGGGTCAGGACCCTGTCCAGCGCAAGGCGCAGTATGACTGCGACATTACCTATGGAACTAATAATGAGTTTGGTTTTGATTACCTTCGCGACAACATGGCCCTAAACCGTCAGGATTTGGTTCAGCGCGGCCACTTCTTTGCTGTTGTCGATGAGGTTGACTCGATTCTGATTGATGAGGCGAGAACTCCGCTGATCATCTCTGGCCCCGCCGCTACCGATGTCAATCGCTGGTTCGGTATTTTCGCGAAGCTTTCGCTGGATTTGGTTCCAGAAGAGGACTACGAGGTTGACGAAAAGAAGCGAACAATTGGTGTTTTGGAATCAGGAATCGACAAGGTCGAGGACTACCTGGGAATCACAAACCTTTATGAGACCGCTAATACGCCACTGATTTCATTCTTGAACAACTCAATCCGCGCCAAAGAGTTGTTCCGGAAAGACCGCGATTACGTCGTGGTCGATGGTGAAGTGCAGATCGTTGATGAGCACACCGGCAGAATCCTGCCCGGTCGCCGCTACAGCGAGGGAATGCATCAGGCGATTGAGGCCAAAGAGGGCGTTGCGATCAAGCCCGAGAATCAAACTCTGGCAACGGTCACCTTGCAGAACTACTTCCGCCTGTATTCCAAGCTCTCCGGCATGACCGGAACCGCAGAAACCGAAGCGGCCGAATTTATGTCCACCTACAAACTTGGTGTGGTTCCGATTCCAACTAACCGCACCATGGTTAGGAAAGACCAGACCGACCTCATCTTCAAAAATGAAGAGGTCAAGTTCCGCATGGTTGTTGAAGACATTTTTGAACGACACCAAAACGGCCAGCCAATTTTGGTCGGAACCACAAGTGTCGAGAAGAGCGAATACCTTTCGAAGCTGCTTGCCAAAAAGGGCGTTAAGCACGAAGTTTTGAATGCAAAGAACAATGCCCGCGAAGCTGTGATTGTTGCCCAGGCCGGAAGGTTTGGTGCCGTGACTGTCGCCACGAACATGGCTGGTCGCGGAACTGACATCATGCTTGGTGGAAACGCTGAGTTCTTGGCCGTGCAGCAGATGGCGAAGCTTGGACTGGATCCAGATGAGCAGCCAGAAGAGTACGAAGCCAAATGGGACGCTGTCTTCGAGGGCTTGAAGGCTGAAGTTGCAACCGAGGCTGCAAGGGTGCTGGAAGTCGGCGGCCTATATGTTCTAGGAACTGAGCGCCACGAGTCCAGAAGAATTGACAACCAGCTTCGTGGTCGATCTGGTCGCCAGGGTGACCCGGGTGAGTCTCGCTTCTACCTCTCGCTGACTGATGACCTAATGAGGTTATTCAACTCGGGTGCGGCCGCGGCACTAATGAATCGATCATCGGTTCCAGACGACTCAGCAATCGAATCCGGAGTTGTTTCGCGCGCAATTGCATCTGCACAGTCTCAGGTTGAGGGCAGGAACGCAGAAATCCGCAAGAACATCCTGAAATATGACGATGTCATGAACCGTCAGCGTGAGGCAATTTATGCTGACCGTCGCCAGATTTTGCAGGGCGAGGATATTTCGGGGACCTTCCAAGAATTCCTGGAGGAAGTAATCACTCAGGTTGTGCAGCGAACTGAGCTCGAATCGAATGTTTCCAGTTGGGACCTAGAGAGTCTTTGGGCTGAACTGAAGGCAATCTACCCAATTGGCCTTGAAATTAGTGAAGTGCTGGAGGAGGCTGGTTCCAGAACCAAGCTGAGTTCTGGCTGGCTCGTCAGCGAAGTGCTGAGCGACGCCAAGCTTGCATACCAGAGGCGAACCGATGAAATCGGCGAAGCGCTAATGCGTGAACTTGAGCGCAGAGTAATGCTTTCGGTTGTTGACCGGAAATGGCGAGACCACCTCTACGAGATGGATTACCTGAAAGAGGGAATTGGCCTGAGGGCCATGGCGCAGCGAGACCCGCTGATCGAGTATCAGCGTGAGGGCTATGCCATGTTCCTGGAGATGATGGCTGGAGTCCGCGAGGAAGCCGTTCAGTTCCTGTTCAACGTAGAAATCAAGCAGAATTTGCCTGAAGTACAGCAGGAGCAACCGGCGCAGCTGACCTACTCGGCCCCAACTGAGCAGGGAAAGGTTGACGTTCACAATGAGCCAACCAAAAAGGTTTCACCACCGGCTCCGGTTCAGCCTAAGAAGCCTGACCAGGGCGGGCAAGGCAGTTCGTTCTTCAAGAACTAATTAGCGATATTTCTGTTATTCGATACCGCTGGTAAACCAACTCCGCGCGGAGCGAGACTGCTCTGACGGCGCCTGAAATATCCAAAAGCACTACGCCCTGGATGGCGCGCGCGTCAGTTGGAAAGACTTGGCTTTGCCTGACAACAACCACCGGTCGGTGATAGCTGCCGGTGACCACTCGATGTCGGACTGCTCTTGCAGCACGCTGGGTAATGTCGTAGTAGGCCTTGTCGGTGAGCCAGCGGGCCAGCTGCTCAGGCCTCCTGGTGCCGGCTAAGACTTCTACGTAGGCTGCAGAGATTTCTGCAAAAAACCCTGATGGGTCTTTTTGTTCCCTTTCTCGAAGTTGTGCGGACATTTAAACCCCCCCATTTCAATTTCATGGAAGTCTGATAGCAATTTCGGACTTTGGGGGAGAAATCCCAAATTTGGGGATAACTAGAATTGGCCAAGGTTGATGTCACAGAATGTCCAACCATGAAAATAATCGAGGAATTAGAAGCCGAATTTTCGGCCATGTTGACCAGAAATGACTCAGAGACAGCCCTGATTCGACTGCAAAATAAGGATCTTGTTCTAACGAACTTGGCTCTCGGAGCAGATTTTGTTGCCGGGGTCGATGCCCGCGGCCTAACCCTTGTTCCCGTGGCTGCAATCTGCAAGGTGATCGCCAAAGTACTCCCGGTTCCAAGTTCAGTAGAGCTGGGCAGCTTGCTAGCAAGGCAACGAAATCCTGTAAGGGTCGAATATCGTGACGGTCAGGGATTCCAGGCGGGCTGGCTGCTCAGCATCCAGGCCCCTTGGCTAAGAATCGCAGCTGAGGAAGGGGTGGTGTGGGTTCCAGTAACGGCGCTCAGCCTGCTTCGGATTCAGACTGTGGAAAACCTTTAGCGGCCTGCCCTTGTTTTTGCCACTGTTTAGATTCAAGGAGGCAAAAATGCCAAAGCGACTTAGACGAAGACCGGCGAACTGGGTGTTACTGCTGGTCGGTTCGGCACTGGTGGTAGCTGGGCTTGCGTTGGCAACGCTGGTAAAGCCACTGCCAACCTATTTGGTGGCGAGTTCCGACATCGGCACCGGCACATCGATATCAGCTGCAGAAACCGAGACGGTCGAGCTAAATCTTGGCGACCTCGCTGGACAATATGCCACGCCTGATGCCAAGGCGACCAATCTGATTGTCTCAGGGGCAATTGGCAAAGGCGAGCTAATCCCGATCCGGCTGCTGGGAGAGGGGCTACTACCAAATCAGACTGTGGTTCGATTCATCCCAGGATTGCTCCCCGCTGCATCCATCCGAGCAGGAAGTGCCGTTTCGGTGTGGCAGGTGATTGAAAGCGAGGACGGGTATCAACCGCAGCGCATTGTTTCGGTGGCCGAGGTGTTATCGCTGGAATATGGTGAGGGTCTTTTTGCTGATGAGGCACCGAATGTTGAACTCCTTTTGAATTTAGAGCAGTCGACTCTTTTGCTGCAGGCAGTTGCCGCCGACTTCCCGGTCTATGTTCTACCGCTGCCATGACTCTGTCTGAACTGTTGAGGTCGCCAGCGCCAAAAGCCGATTCTGACCTGCAGGCAGAGGCGCCAGAACCAGAGGCAGCTAGTGCTGGTCGCGTTGTGACTGTTTGGGGCAGCTCCGGCAGTGGAAAAACCACTTTGGCCGTGAATCTCTCCTTCGAGTTGGCAACTCTAGGCCAGCGCGTGCTTTTGATTGATGCAGACAGCCACCGACCATCCATTGCGGCTGCACTTGGGTTCACCGAGCAGGGGCCTGGCATCACTGCCGTCCTAAGGTTGCTGCGCGCAAATCGCCTCACCGAAGAGGAACTAGAGCGGCTAACTGAAGAGATTCAATTTGGATCTCATCGGCTCAAGGTGCTCACTGGACTGAATTCACCCAGCAGGTGGCCGGAGCTAACCCCTGAACTACTGCGAGCACTAGTGAATTTTAGTGTCGACCATTTTGATGTTGTGATGTTTGACGTGTCTAGTGAGCTGGAGCAGGGGCTATTTTCTGCAGCCAGTGAAGTGCCCAGAAATGCTTGCGTTACGGCTTTGGTGGAGCAGGCAGACATAGCTGTAGGTGTTTTTGGATCCGACCCGGTTGGGGTTAACCGATTCCTGTGGGATTGCCGGGAGGCCAGCTTTGAGTTCTGGCCGGTTGCAAACCGAGTCAGAAGCTCGGTGATTGGTAAGAATCCAGCTCGGCAACTTCGAGACACCCTGCACCGGCTCGCAAGGTTGGAAATCAAGGCATTGGTGCCAGAGGACTCCGCTGCCGCAGATCTATCTCTAGCGAAAGCTGAACCGCTTTGCCTGTGCGCAAAAGGCTCGAAGATGAGGGAGGCCATAAGGCGACTGGCGCTGGATATCTTGGATGAGCCAACCAAGGACTAAACTCCCTAAGCGTGGGAGTCAAAGACGAAGAGCGGTCGCCATGGATTGGCGCGGTGCTAGCAGACTGGCAGCTTGTTGCCGACCTTGCCTTTTCTGATTTAGTTCTTTGGGTTCCAAACCGCAACACCTTTCAAGCCTTTGCTCACGCCAGGCCCGCGGCCGCAGCCACTCTTTTTTACAGAGACATCACCGGCAATACGCCCAGGAGTGATTGGGCTAAACAAATAGGTCTTGCTTGGGAGTCCAAGTCTCCGGTGATTGGCGAAGAGCTTGAAAAATACGAGGGAAGCGCAGCTCGAGTGGCCGCTTATCCAGTGTTTGCGACAGACCGAACCGACTCCTCGGAGCCAATTGCAGTAATCACTCGGCATACCAACATTGGCGAATCGAGGCTTCCCAACAAGCTTCAACTGAACTTCATAGATCTTGGCGAAGAGCTGCTTGAGATGATTTCTGAGGGCTGCTTCCCGGCCTCGGAATCTGGTACCGCCCCGAAACGCGGAACCCCCAGAGCCAATGACGGTCTGATCCACTTGGATGCTGCCGGGAGAGTTTTGTTTGCCAGCCCAGGTGCGCTCTCGGTGTTCAATGCCGCCGGAGTGGAAGGCGAACTTGAAGGACGGCTGCTATCGGAAACAGTAAATGCCTTGCCGACTGGGCTCGGGCAAGTTGATGAGGGCCTTCCGCTGATCCTCACGGGCAAGGGTGCGTGGCGAAGCGACGTTGAGTTTGACAGGCTGACCATCGCGATGCGCTCTGTTCCCCTGATGAAGAACAAGGTTCGAAACGGCGCCATTGTCTTGTGCAGGGATGTTACTCAACTCAGGGTTAGAGACCGAGAACTAATAACCAAAGATGCGACCATCAGAGAGATTCATCACCGAGTTAAGAACAACCTGCAAACCGTGGCAAGTCTGCTTCGCCTGCAATCGAGGCAGGCTTCATCCGATGAGGTGAAGGAATCTCTTGGTCAGGCGATGCGCCGAGTCAGTGCCATCGCGCTGGTGCACGATGTGTTGTCAGAGGGCGTGGAGCAAGACGTGAGTTTTGATCAGATCTTCAATCGGATTCTGTCACTGGTCCCGGAGACCGCGGTTGCTTCCCACGCTACCGTGACCACCGAATTCGAAGGAAGCTTTGGAGAGCTCACTGCCGAGCGCAGCACGCCCCTGGCACTCGTTCTTACCGAGCTGGTCTCAAATGGCGTAGAGCACGGACTGGGGGACGGCTCTGGCACTATCTCGGTGGTTGCCCAGCGTTCCCCAAAGCTACTGCGAGTAGAAGTTGAGGATGATGGGGTGGGTCTTCCAGAAGGCAAGGTTGGATCTGGATTGGGCACTCAAATCGTGCGCACGCTAGTTGAGTCGGAATTGCGCGGAAAAATTAACTGGACTTCACCAATTCGTGGTGGAACCAGAGTTGTTTTAGAAATACCGGTTTAGCCGGCGCGACGAGCTCTGGCGTAGCGACGTTTCAGTGAGCGACGCTCATCCTCAGATAGGCCACCCCAAACGCCGGTGTCCTGGTTTTCTTTGATCGCATATTCGAGGCATTGAGCCGAAACATCACACTGGCGGCAGATTGTCTTGGCTCGCTCTATCTGGTCAAGAGCAGGGCCTGTGTTCCCGACTGGGAAGAAAAGCTCTGGATCTTCGTTGAGACAGCGGGCCTGATTTAGCCAATCCATATCCATATTGTTCTGTTATTCCTAAGGTCGAAACTTGCATAAATTTGAAGGTAGAGTCCTTCTTGCAACACCAAAATCGTTTCATAGCCGACCGAAGAAATCAATACCCAATTGTCCAAAAAGCCAATAATTCTGCTCTTAGCGGTACTAATCACAGCAATTCAGGCAACAATCCTTGCCGGATTTGCGGTCTTGTCAGTGATCTATATCCTGGCCGGGGGAGTGCTGTCACTGGTCAGTGCACTCTTCCTTACCGGCATGTTGTTGGCGGCCTCGGCATTCATGATCAATGTTGCAATCGGCATGTTTAGGCTCAAGCGTTGGGCCTACACGCCATCGTTTGTATCGCAACTGCTAATTGTGTCGATCGGCGTAGCTAGCTTTTCAGGGGAGTTTGGCGTGGTGGCAATTGGAATCGCGTTGTCGGTGCCAGCCGCGATTGTGTTCTTTGCCATGTTCTCAAAAAATGTGCGAGAGCTGTTTCGAGACAAGTGACTGCTAGATAATTCCGAGCCGCTTTTTCAGCATGTTTGTGTGGCCGGTGGCCTTTACGTTGTACATAGCCTGCTCCACATGGCCATTGGCATCAGTAATGACTGTGGAGCGAAGAACACCCTTATAAATTCGACCGTAGATCGACTTCTCGCCGTGTGCGCCATAGGCGCGGTGGACTGACACCTCTGGGTCCGAAAGTAGCCTGAAGGTGAGGTCATGCGAAAGCGAAAACTCTTTGAGGCGCTTTGGGCTGTCTGGCGATATTCCGATAATTTGATAGCCCTTCTGGGCAAATTCTTCCAGATGGTCTTGAAAGTCGGCTGCCTCTTTGGTGCAACCGGGGCTGCCCGCAGCCGGGAAGAAGAACAAAATGGTTGGCTGCGCAAGCACTTCGGAAGAGCTTGCAACGACTCCGTCTTGATCGAGCAGCTCAAAAACAGGCGCCGGTTGACCAGGCTCTAGCCTTGTCGCTGCATTCCCCAAGCTGTTTTCATTCATCGACATAATGTTATCTTTTTGCCAAAGTTTCGAGGTGGCGATTTCGCCGTAAGCGTTCAGGTTTTGTCTGTGTCAGAAAAACACTACTGGGACCATTGAGGCGACCAGCAGCAGCCCAGCAAACCAATTGAAAATCCTCCGCTTTTTTGGGTTTGCCATGAAGGTCTTCAGCACCTCGCCGAAAAGCGCCCATGCCAGCGCTCCAGGAAAGGTAAAAACCAAAAACACGACGATCAGAGTCGCTGTGACCAGCGGTGTCGCACCGATCGGAATGAACGAGGCCATGAAGCTTGGCATCACCACCCAAACCTTTGGATTCACAAACTGAAAAAAGCTGGCTTCAAAGAGCCCAAAAAGTTTTGTGTCACTAGCGATTGGCTTGTAGCCGGATCGGATGATGGAGTAGGACAAATAAAGAATGTATGCAAAGCCTAAGTATTTGAGCACTTGCAAAGCTGCTGGAAAAGTTATGAATACAGCGCCAAGCCCCAATCCAATTGCGCTGAGGATTACCGCAAGGCCAAGCATGATTCCAAACAGGAACGGCATGGACTTACGAAGCCCATAGTTCACGCTTGTCGCAAACAAAATGGTGTTGTTGGGCCCAGGAGTTACTGAGGTTATCAACCCGAAGGTTGCTACTGCTGCAATCATTTCAAATGGCACCCGCCAATCTAAGCACAGCGAAGCAGGCAAAGTTGCTTGACGTTTTTCTTGAGCAAAGCCACTTGGTTGGTGGTAGGCTATGTCGCTGATGCGCCTCTAGCTCAATTGGCAGAGCAACTGACTCTTAATCAGTGGGTTCCGGGTTCAAGTCCCGGGGGGCGCACCATTTTTTATCTACTTCACAGGCCACGACAATCAGTTGTTGATTGGACTGAAAGTTTTTTGGCCTGACGCGCCAAAGGTTTAGGGCGTGATTCAACGCTTCCATCATGTCATTGGCTGTGCTAACGGCGATTCTGGCTGGCTGCAGTAATGGCTTAACAAACCAGGGCACGCCTCAAAATTCATACACTGTGAACACTCCGGTAAACGAGGATGATTCGGGATCTTCCGGGCAAGATCAGGGGCAGAGCTGAAGCTCTGTCTGGTAAAAACGAGGCCCAGGAGCCAGAAGCTGAGCCAGAGGAATTCAAAGCGATCAGTGCAGTTGACTGGTTGACCACAATCGCGATTGCAAGTTGCGAAAAGGCAATGGCCGAGGGTGTTGTCGAAAAGTCCTCCGACCCAACCGGCTACACCCTGGTGATGGCCCCAAAGTCCAGGCGATTGACGGCTACAGCGAAGCATGCCTGCTCCCGCCTGACACCTATGAGCTGATCTGGGAGACCGATGTTTTTATTCATGCGAACTTGCAAATAGTTTCTGGCTAGCCAGTGAAGCAGGAGCTGACCTTGAGGCCGAGGTCAGTTCTGACCCGGATACTGAAACTTATCTAGTCACCCAAGGTTTTGGGGAGTGGAGGCTTAGCGAAACTAGCTTTGAGGTGGATGATGGATTTCTAGTCTCCGCTGTCAATTTAGATTCCGACGCGGAAAAGTACCTGATGGAATATGGTCCACTAAGCGAGTACCGGATGGGAGTCTTGACTATTTCGTTAGAACGGCTCTTGAATAATCAATAAGTGTCCGATGTTCACCCCACTGACCCTCAACAGCTACACTAAAGCCAGATATAGATTGGGGAGTTCAATGAGTAAAACGTTCATGAAAATCTTAGTTTCTAATCGTGGTGCAAGTGCAGTGGAATACGCGCTGATTATTGCCCTTGTTGCAGCGGTTGTTGGTGTTGGAATTGCAGCGTTCGGAGAAGACTTGAACACCTTTTTCGAGGGACTCTTTGACACCCTAGGTCTCTAGCCTCCAAATGTCTTTGTCTGGGCTAGGCCCAAAAACCAGGGGCGCCACCGCTGTTGAATTCGCGTTGGTTGTTCCTGTATTTCTCTTGATTTTATTGTTCATGATTGATGCTGGGCGAATGCTATTTGTCCAGGCTGCTATTCAAGATGCTGCCCATCAGGGAGCCAGAGCAAGTGCAATTGGAGCCACCTCAACCGAGGTCATCAAGCTAACCCAAGACTTATCAGTTGCAGCTCTAGCGATGGCGGCGTCGGGACAGGCCGACATCGACGTGACCTTGTTGACTGAGTGCCCAGTCGAGTACGATGCACTTGCTCTAAACCGAACCACAATTCAAACCAATCTGGAGTTCAGTTTTTTCACGCCAATTGGCCTGATTCAGCAATTTGACCCGGATAGCACCAGACCGGGAACTATCACCTTGAGCCAGGAAGCCCAGTGGTTATGCGAAGGCTAATAGTTGGCACAAAAGCAGGCGTGGGAATTATCTTCGCTGTTTTGCTGGGAACCGGGTCACTGTTGGCAGTCCTTGCGCTCGGCTACGACTTTGGCCGGGTTTACCTAGAGCAACAAAGCCTTAGAAACGCAGCGTCAGCATCTGCCCAAGCACTAGCAACCGCATGTGCTGCCGGCTCACCTGTTTGCGAAAGTCAGGAGAGCGCCGAACTGTTTGTGCAAAATTTCCTAGATTCGAACTCGGCAGACGGGCAGACGGCTCTTCATGAGCTCTGCGGCGATGCACCCTTGGGTTCATGCAAGAAGCTGAGCTCGTCACTTTCTGACTGCGTTGAATACGAAGGCGGAGAATCACTGATCCGGGTGTTCGCTGCATCCAGAGAAGATCAGCAGGATGGTTTTCAGTTGGTTTTCACCGATCAGGAGCAAGTTGATTTGTGGCAGTGTGCCCAGGCTCAATGGGGTTCGGACGTGTCTGAATCCGTGACTTTCAATACTCTGTTTGATCTCGGGTTTCCGGTCTGCGATTACCCTGGCGATCAAGCAGACGTGGTCTGGTTTCAATTCCAAAATAGCGCCAAGACCCCTTCAATTTCTAGGGAAACTAGCTGCACTCTTGATATTCAAGGCGAGCCAACAGATTTCATAAATGTTGCCAACGGTGCTGCAGGCCTCGACTTCCCTGTTGGCAATTGTCTGAACTTGGTGGCAGTGGATTCGGAGCTCGCCGCAACTTTAGATAAGACCAACTGGAGGCAGCTTTGCTCGAGAGATATTGGCGATTTCTTGGACGATGCAATTGCTAGTGAGTTGCCAATCTCCGTCGCACTGATAGGAACATTCACTCGATATAGTGGCAGCAACATTGATTTCAATGTTCTAGGAACTTCTTCCATTGTGGTCAAGGGCTATTGGATTACAAATACCGTAAACGGCGGAGCGGCGCCCCCTAGCGGCTGGACTCAGTATCCGGTTGGTGCCCCGGCCGACGCAAGATGTCAGTCAGAGATAGCCTGCATTTACGGCTATCACTCTTCGGATTTAGCTATCGAAATAGGTGGCACTGAGGCTAGGTTGGTACAGAGATGAGGGGTAAATAAATGGTACGGCTTGCATTGCTGATTTTGGCCGCTCTTGGGCTTGGCTTATTTGCGGGCGTGGGGACCTACGTTGTTCAGGAAAATAATCGTGAGCAAGCGCTTGCTGAATACGAAAAGGTCTTGGTGATGTTTGCTGCAGAGGAAGTGCCGGTGGGCACAACTCTGCTCGAGGCCATGACTAGAAACCTAGTCACCTACGAACTTTTCCCCGAGGCGCTGTTGCCGGCAACCGCTCTGTTGGAAACCGGTGATGTCGACAGCGACAGCCGGGCAACAAAATCCCTGCCAGCCGGAACCTTGGTGCTCGAAGGGGATTTTCAGGTTTCCAACGAGATACTGGAGAGCACTTACATCCCAGCCAGGCATGCCGCCGTCTCACTTTCTCTAACGAGCGAGCAGCGCGGCAGCGGTCTAATTAAGCCTGGAAGCAACGTTGGGGTTGTGAGCATACAGTTTGATTCCGAAACTGATCGGACCCAAACCGAGGTGCTTTTCAGCTCAATCGAGGTGTTGGCCCTGAATGGCGAGATGGATACAGGTGGCTTGCTGGCCGCAGACCAGTCGAATCGCGAAATTACCGTGACACTTGCTGTCCCAGAATCAAGCGTTGGGAAACTTCTCGATGCCTATGCGAACGGCAAAATCACGCTGGTTCTGCTGGCAGCGGGTCAGTCTCTACCGATGAGTCAAGGGGGTCAATAAATGGCTGTGATATTTGAAACGGACCTGCTTCGCACCGATGAGCTCGTAGCTGCTATCGGCCTTGAATCTGTGAGCATTTCTGATGATGCAAAGGTTCATGATGCTGTAGTTGGTGACCGTGATTCTCTGGTGGTGATTGGTCCATCTATTCCGATCAAGCGTGCCTCCGAGATATCCCGCTACTACCGAGTATCCAGGCCTGCTCTTGGTGTGATCTTGGTTCGTGATTACATGGACGCCAGAGACTTGAAGGCAGCTATAGAAAATGGCATCCGGGATGTTGTAATCGCAAGTGACATCACCAAGTTACAGGCGGCCGTAGCCGAGAGCATGCGTCTTACAGACGAAATATTGAACACTCTTCAACTTGGTGAGCAGAGGCGCCTTGCTAAGACAATCTGCTTCTATGGCAGCAAAGGTGGAGTTGGAAAAACTACCCTCGCAGTCAATACGGCCCTGGCGCTTTCTCAGATAGGCACCTACAGCGTCTGCATTGTCGATCTAGATTTAGAAACCGGCGATGTCGGCCTATTCCTGAACTCTGTGGCTAAGAAGAGCCTAGAGAGCTTGAGTCGAGGCGAAGGCGCACTCGATGAGGCGCTAATCGAGAACATGGCCGTTCCTATATCAAAGAAGCTAGATGCAATCCTGTCTCCATCAAGCCCAATTCATGCAGAAGACATCGCTGCCACGCGAGTGATTGAACTGTTGACCAGGCTTCGGAAAATGTATGACTTTGTGGTCATTGACACCAAGGGAACCTTCTCGGATCTCAACATTCAGGTCCTGAAGTTCTCCGACTTGATTTTCACCACCGTCTCTCCGGACTTGACCGCGGTGAAGAATGCCAAAATCACCCTGAATATAATTCAAGGGCTCGGAATACCGACGGCAAAGCGTCGGGTCCTGCTAAATCTGGCCCGCCGAGGTACTGGCCTTAATCTTCGAGAGATAAATACCATCCTCGCAGAGGAGATTTCCTTCCAATTTCCAGCTCACAAGGAAGCGCTGATTGCTCTCAACACTGGCTGGGTGTTGCTTGATTACAGGCCATCGGGTGCGATGTCCAAGGCCATCAAATCTTTTGCTGGTTCGATTGCGCGTTCTACTGGATTTGTCGCCGCCTCTGAGAGTTATGAGCAGCCAACAATTATCGAGGGAACTTCCGCGACTTCTACGGAGACGGCATGAGTCTGAAGGATCAAGTTTTCCACAACCACGTCACAAGAACTAGCTCCAAGAATAATCTGGCTATTTCTTATGAGGAGTACCAGACCCTCAAAAACCAGGTTTATGAAGCATTGAATCAAAGTCTCGGAAAGGAGCTGTATAGCCGGGAGTTTGGCTATAAGAAGCTCCGCGAGGAAGTTTATACGGTGATCCGCAAGGTGATTTTTGCTTCAGCGTTGCCCCTGACAGCTGCGGATCGTGCCCTGCTTATTCAGGAAATTGTTGATGACATTCTTGGCCTGGGCCCGATTGAGTCATTGCTCAGAGACCCCGATGTGACCGAGATTATGGTTAATTCGCCTACTGATGTTTATGTCGAGCGGGGCGGAGTGTTGACTAGGGCAGATGTTGAGTTTAACGACGAAGAGCAAATCCGACACGTTATTGAGCGAATCGTTAGCGCAGTCGGTAGACGGGCCGATGAAAGCTCACCGATGGTGGATGCGCGATTGCCGGATGGATCGCGAGTGAACGCGATTGTTCCTCCGATTGCGGTTGATGGACCCAGCTTTACAATCAGAAAGTTTTCCGGACGAGTAGCAGACAAAGACTCCCTGATTCGACTGGGAACCATTACCGAAGCCGCAGCCAAGTTCCTGGAACAGGCAGTAGTCGGAAAGCGCAATATTTTGATTTCTGGCGGGACCGGTTCGGGAAAACAACTACCTTGAACATCTTGGCATCATTGATTCCTGCCGACGAAAGAATTGTCACCATCGAAGACAGTGCTGAGCTAAGACTCGGCCAAGACCATGTAGTTCGCCTAGAGTCCAGACCACCCAACATGGAAAAAATTGGCGAAATTACAATTCGGGACCTTGTCAGAAATGCTCTGAGAATGCGTCCTGACCGCATTGTCGTTGGTGAGGTGAGGGACGCTGCGGCGCTGGATATGCTTCAGGCCATGAACACCGGACACGATGGTTCTTTGTCCACGGTTCACGCGAACAGCAGTCGCGACGCACTTTCCCGAATTGAGACAATGGCCTCGATGAGTGAATTGCGATTGCCGGTTAGCATCATTCGAGAACAAATCGGTTCCGCCATTGACCTTTTAATACACATCGAGCGGTTCCGAGATGGAATCCGCAAGATAACCGCCATCACAGAGGTGACCGGGCTAGATCAGGGTGCAGTAAAACTTCAGGATATTTTTCATTATGTTTATGAAAAGCAGGAGGATGGCTCACCGATGGGTGCGCTGGTGCCAACCGGGTGCTTGCCTGATTGCCTTGAGGATCTTTATGAGCGAGGTGTTGAAGTAGACCGAAGCCTCTTTGAGGTTTCCGCGTGAGCTACGTCCTTGCACTCGCAACTGGCCTTAGTGTCACGTTGATATTTTTAGCACTAATTGCAGAGCAGGCCAGACGAAGAAAATATACTCGCCTCGAGATCGCCACACAGACAGCGATTCGGGACTTTAGAGGTCCGCCGCAGGGCAGGCTGTCGCAGCTTCTGATCCAATATCGTTCTGTCCAATCAACTCTAATTCGACAGCATCCGTTGCTTAGATTTTTTGATGATCGGCTATTTTCGGCGAACCTAAAAATCGGCGTTATTTCGCTGCTGGTGCTTTACGCGGTGACCGGTGCAACAGCTGGTTATCTCGCCTTGGCAAGCGGTTTCCCGCCGGTCGCAGTGGCGTTAATGGTTTTTATTTTACCGCCAGTGCTAATTGGTCTGCTGGTTGAGCGGAGAGTGACTAGGCGTCAGCTTAAGTTCGAACGCGAGATGCCGGAATTTTTGCTGCTGGTCTCTTCCTCACTGGCTTCTGGGCTTTCACTGAATCAGGCAATGGAATCAATCGCCTTTCAGGGGACCGGTGAAATCGAGCGGCAGTTCCGAAGAGCCTCCAGAGAGACATCGATGGGGGTCCAATTGGAAGACGCTCTCGAGGATCTTCGACGTAGAACCAAGAGCAGTGAAATGGCTATTTTCATAGCCACCATCTCCACCCATAGGGAGGTTGGCGGCAACTTGTCGCAGACATTGGAGGCAACTTCTGTGACACTTCGGGAGCGCCTGGGCGTCGCAAACGACATCAGGGTTTTGAGCTCCGACGGGCGCTATAGCGCGATGTTCTTGACCTTGCTGCCGTTTGCGGTGTTTGCTTTTTTCTACATTTTCAACCCTGGATATGTTTCTTTCTTCTGGACTGAACCGGTCGGCTTCCTGCTTGCTTTTGGCTCGATCTTGTTGACACTGATTGGTGTCATATGGATTCGATTGATTGTGAGGGTCAGAATCTGATGATCACGGGAAACGCCGTTGCAAATGGAGTCGTAGTATTCCTGATTGTGATCATCGCCCACCTGGCCTGGGAGCGAATTGTTCACGACTCAAGGCGCAAGAAAGTCATCGCTCTGTTTACCGATGATCGCGATGCAGAGGCAGTGAAGCTATCGAGGGACTGGGATGAGGGAAGACTTCCGAGAGTTATCCGCAATCGCATCATTGGCTCAGCCATTTGGAGGCCGGTAAGCAATCTGTTGACCAGAGCCGGGTTCTATTCCTTGCGATCATTTTATGTTTTTGGTGCCATCGAGTTGATTGCTGTCTTCTTGGGGATCACATTAGTTGCATTTGGTGCCATCAACGGCATCAACTGGGTATCTGCTGCACTCCTTTTAGTGGCTATTGCCCTGCTCCCAATTGTGTTTGTCGCGCTTCGAGGCAATGAACGTGTCCGGAAGATGACAGACGAGCTTCCAGTGGCAGTCGATTTGTTGGTCCAGGGAGTTAGCGGCGGCCTTGGGTTGACCGATGCGATGAAGAAGGCGACTAAATACCAGCCGGGACCTTTGTCGAGTGAGCTAAACAGGACCCTAGACGAGATGCTGCTTGGGACAAATCGAGCTCACGCATTTCGGAGGCTCGCTAGGCGAATTGGCAGTTCCGAGGTCAAGCGATTTGCCGAAGCAATTGTCAATGTTGATCAGTTGGGCCTTTCTCTAAGACTGGTGCTTCTTTCTCAGTCCAGAGCCATTAGAACTAGGCGGTTGACCAACGCTCGGGTTCGGGCTGAGAAGGTAAGCGTGAAGATCATGCTCCCGGTAATTCTTTGTTTTTTACCAGGCATTTTCATTGTTACCGTTGCGCCAGCGATTTTCGATGTCATATCGACACTGCAAAGACCGTGATCGCAGCCAAAAACATACTGGGGGCAAAGGCAAAGAAGTCCTTTGGTCCAACTTTCCTCAGGATCAGTGCAATCACAGCGTAAGCACCTGCGGCCAAGAATGTTAGAAGCAGCCAGTTGACAATTGCAGAGACTGAAATCGTCCCGAGTAGCAATCCAAATCCTGGGGCCAGTTTCACATCTGCCTCGCCCAGAGAACCTCGACCAATTAGGTAGAGAACAAGGAAAACAGCAAGCGCTATTGCCCCGGAGATGAAAGGGGTGGCTATGTCTAATTCCGAGGTGAGAAGCCCGAAGACCGCGATCGTGGCACTGGCAAGAAAAAATCCTACGCTCAGAGCATTGGATACTTGTTTAGTCCTTAGATCGCTCAGCACAATAGGAATACCAAATCCCAGGAGCACCAAGATTGAAAGTATTTGTGCTGTCACGATCTCCCCGATGAATTGAATCAATCAGGCGCTGTGGTTAAATTCCTAGTTTTTCCCTAAGCATCTCCACGTGGCCCTTTGCTTTCACATTGTAGAGAGCCAATTCGACTAATCCGTTTTCATCCAGAACAAATGTGGACCGAATTGTTCCCATATATTCCTTGCCGTACATTCTTTTGAGCCCGTAGACCCCGTAGGCTTGCTGAACCCTGTTTTCGGTATCGCTCAGAAGTGGGAAATTCAGGCCCTCCTTCTCCCGGAACTTCTTCAACTTAGAAGGTGCGTCCGGCGAGATGCCAAGTACTTGGTACCCAGCGGACTTGAGGGAATTGATGTTGTCTCTAAAATCACATGCTTGGGTTGTGCAGCCAGGGGTTGAAGCCGCCGGGTAGAAATAAACAACCACTTTCGGACCTTTGTAATTCGCCAGTGACACTGGCTCACCGTCTTGATCTACCAATTCGATCTCAGGCGCCTTAGCGCCAACGTCAAGTTTTGATTCGTTCATGCCAACGCAAACAAGCGACAAACTAGAGCTATTCCCTCTAGTCTTTTGCGGTGCTGACTTTTTTTGCAGGGCTTGGAACCGGTTTGTCGCTGATTATCGCGATCGGGGCGCAGAACGCCTTTGTGCTTCGACAAGGGCTAAAAAAAGAACATGTGTTAGCGGTGGTGTTGTTTTGTGCCCTCTCTGATGCAGCTTTGATTGCCCTGGGAGTGGCAGGGCTTGGCGGTTTAATCGAACAGGTGCCAATCCTGATCGAGATCATGCGCTACGGCGGCGCTGCCTATTTGATTTGGTTCGGACTTTCCGCTGCAAGGCGAGCCTTCGAGCCTGGTGCCCTAAGTGCCTCTGGGGGAGAACCGAAGGCCCTTTGGGCCACACTTATCACAGCCGCATCCCTTACCTATTTGAACCCACATGTATACCTTGACACTGTCATATTGCTCGGCGCCGTTGCCAACCAGTTTGATCCAAACCAGTGGGTTTTTGCATTCGGAGCGATCCTGGGTAGTTTCGTTTGGTTTATTTCGCTGGGTTTTGGAGCGAAATTGCTGGCCAGATTTGTAACCCGTGAGTCTTTCTGGCGGGTGCTTGACGGGTTCATAGCACTTGTCATGTTCGCTATTGCCGTTACGCTGCTGTTTGGTCTCTAGGTTCTTGGCTAAAGCCAATTGCATGAGTGCCTGTCTTGGGTTGAGTAACTCAACACTTAGGGCATAATCGAAACATGTATGACCCGGATAGTTTCGAGAATTTTGCAAACCGATCCAGCTCGAAATGGCTGAGATATCCAGAGGAAGTCCTGCCCATGCATGTGGCGGAAATGGACTTTGAGGTTGCTGCTCCAATTAGAAACAAGCTTGTGGAAATGGTTCAGAATTCTGACCTGGGATATCTGGGCCCATTTCCAAAAGCAGGTGATGCATTCCAGGCTTTTGCGCTTCAGCGCTGGGGCTGGGATCTGGATCCCAGCGGACTCAAAATGGCAACCGATGTTGGGGTTGCTGCGGTTGAAATTCTAAAGGCCAGCACCCGTCCGGGGGAGAAGGTCCTCATCAACTCACCTGTCTACGCAGCCTTTTTCTCATGGTTGGCAGAGGCAGATTGTGTTCCCGTAGATGCCCCACTGCAGCTTGTGAATGGCAACTGGACATTGGATTTGGCTGCCATCAGACGTGAGTTTGAAAATGGCGTGAAAGTCTACCTACTGTGTTCGCCACAAAATCCAGTCGGTCGCATCCATAGCGCCAAAGAGCTCACTGAAATAGCCAAGTTGGCCCAAGAATTTGATGTGCTGGTTATTGCCGATGAGATCCACGCGCCGCTGTCCTGGGGGTTTTTTACTCCTTACCTTTCTGTGAGCCAAGAGGCAAGAGAAATCGGCGTGACTATCAGTTCCAGTTCAAAGGCCTGGAATACAGCTGGATTGAAGGCAGGATTTCTGGTCACTGCCAGTGAGAGCGTGAGAATGAGGCTGTCCAACCTGCCGAACGCGATGCAGTGGCGATCGTCAATCCTTGGAGCGCATGCAATGGTCCTGGCATTTCAAGAAGGAACCTCGTGGCTGGATGAAACCGTCCATAAGCTTCAGGAGAACCTAGAGCATTTGAGGTTGGAAGTTGCCGCCAAATTGCCTGCTGCTGAAATGTTTGAGATGGACGCAACCTACTTGGCCTGGATAGACCTTGGTGCCTACCGAATTCAGGATTTGCAGCAGGCAATTCTGCGCGAGGCAAAAGTCGCGGTAGTTGCAGGGTCGGACCACGGTATTGGTGATGAATATGCTGGGTTTATCAGGTTCAACTTTGCGACTTCAAAAGCCCGCATAACTGAGGCTGTTAACCGAATAGCGAAACTCTGTGAGGGTAACTAGCTTTGAATCTTGATGCTGAGACCCGGGTTAGAGCGATGGCCCAGGACCTGCTACAGGCCCATGGCCTAATTCGGTACTCATTCGGGTTCGACAGAGCGGTTCGTCGCGCCGGGCAATGTGATTATCAAAACCGCAGGATCACCTTGAGTCGCCACTTCGTGAATTCCACCGGCATTGATCAGGTTCAACAGGTGCTCCTACATGAAATCGCTCATGCTCTGGCTGGCCAAGAAGCTGGTCATGGCAAAGCTTGGAGGCAGGTCGCTACCGATATTGGTTATCGCCACGAGAAATTAGACGGCACTGAGGTTGCAAAAAGCGCGGCAAAGTATGTTGGAATTTGCCCAGGAGCTCACGAACACTATCGAATGCGAAAGCCAACCAGAGCACTTAGCTGCAAGCTCTGCGCACCCACCTTTTCCAGGCGACACCTGATCACCTGGATTGCTAGCTAGGACCAATCAGTAGCGAGCTAATTACTGCTCCAGCAAAAAAGTTCAACCAAATAAACCTTTTCCAACCGCGGTTGGCAAGCTCGCAATTGTCGTCTGTGATGTTGAATTCTCTGCCCACCACAAATAAATACGGAACAATAGCCAGCGCTGCAAATGCGTATCTTCCGGGGAGAAAAAGTGCACCTACCGCGGCAATCAGGTATGCGGCAAATGCCAGTCGAACGGTAGTTCTTGCGCCGAAAAAGGTTGCAATTGATGAAATGTTCGCCTGCCGGTCAGCTCTAATGTCTTGAACTGCCCCGAATGCGTGAGAGGCCATGCCCCACAGCAAAAATGCTGCTGATGCAACTACCAGCGGAGTCTCTAGAGAACCATGATTTGCCAGAAACCACCCAAAGACCAGAGGACCAACGAAATGAACCGCGGACGTGAATGAGTCTAAGACTGGAATTTCTTTGAGTCGCAAGTATTTGGCGGAGTAGGCGACAACCGCAAATAGGGTTCCTGTCAATACCACAGAAGAAACCTGATTCCCCGCAGCAAACAAATAGATAACAAACGGAGCGGAGAGCAGACTGGCAATCGACAGCGTTGCCTGGTGGTATTTGGGTTCCAGCAGTGCACCTTCGATGCCTCCCTTGCGCGGGTTGGCAAGATCAGATTCGTAATCAAAGACGTCATTAATTCCATACATCAGCAGGTTGTAGGGAATCAGGAAGAAAATAAACCCAACGAGCAAATTCGCATCCACTTGCCCACTGGTCATGAAATAGGTAACCGCAAACGGGAACGCAGTATTGATCCAGGACACCGGCCTGGATGAAACCAGCAATCTGGAAACTAGCTTCACAGCCTGGCCTTACAGAAATTGAACAAACTTGGAACCAGAATCGTTGCGACCACCGTGTAGGCAAAGTCCTCAATTGGCGCGGCACCGATTTTTATCCCGGAAATCTTGCCCTCATCGTAGGCAACGATTCCGGTTTTAATAATCACGTTGTCAAAGATGGCAGTGAGGGTGAGCATCACCACTGAGGTTGAGAGTAGCGGCTTGACAACAACATATTTGCGCATCAAAACCAGGTAGAACAGGGCGATTGCCAACACAGTCGCAGTCAATAGCAGGTAAGTCATTTGATGGGCCTCCTGGCAAACCATTGGTAGACCAACAGCGTGTTGTAGCTCAGCAGCATCAGGAAAAATACCTCTTCTACTGGCAATTCTGGTGCAAGCAAAAGACCTGACAAATGGGGAGCACCACCACGGAAAAAGATGCCAAGCGCAATGCCGGCAACATCCCAGGCTAAAAACAACATCACAGCAACCAGGATTGCCAGTATCGCAGCTCTGGGGGAGAGGGAAATTGCTAGTCTGTGACGCCGATCAATCAGGTAGAGGCCCAGAATCGAAAGTATCAGGGCCGCTAGATAGGCAAATGGGAGAAGACCTTCGATCAACGAAGCCCTCTCCAGGTTGCAACCATCTTCAATTCATTCTTGATCGGCCCAGAGGATTTATCTGCGGTTAGGTGCTTATAAACCAACTCCGCCCCAATCAAGCACATTGGCAATCCAATGCCTGGAATGGTGTTGTGTCCGGTGTAGAAAAGGTTCTTGAGCTTCTTGGAATAGTTCTTTGGCCTAAAGAATGCACTTTGGGTTAAAGTGTGTGCCATCCCGAGCGCAGTTCCGCTCCAGGCGTTGAACTCATTCTCAAAATCAGCTGGACCGAGACTCCTACGGACCACAATTCGGTCTTTAAGGTCAGGGATCTCGCACCAGCTAGCAATTTGGTCGATGATCCGGTCCGCCTCTTGTTCGAAGCTCTCATCGCCGGAGCCATCGATTCCGCCCTTGCCGATAACGGTGTCGGCTGCAATTGGAACTAGGACGAAGAGGTTTTCATAGCCGTCCGGGGCAACGCTCGGGTCCGTCTTGGAAGGGTTGCAGATGTAGAGCGAGGCAGGTGTTGGAACCTTGGATTTGCCATCAGCCTTTTTGAAAACTTCGGAGAAGTTCTTGCCCCAGTCCTTTGTGTAAAGAAGTGTGTGGTGATCAAGCTGGTCGATTTTTCCCTTGACCCCTAGGTAAAGCAGCATGGCAGACGGTCCTGGCACCTTCTTCTGCCACCAGCTGCTTGGGTAGGTCTGATGCTCTGGTTCCAGCAACTTAGTTTCCACGTGATGCAGGTCGGCGCTCGCAACTACCACATCAGCCAGGTGTCGAACGTCGCCAACTTCAACCCCAACCGCTAGGTCGCCCTCATTCAGAATTTTGGTCACCGGAGAGTTTGTATGGATTTGAACGCCGTGTTTTGTGGCCAGCCCGGCAATGGCTTCAATCACGGTATTCAAGCCGCCCTGTGGGTAGAAAACCCCCTGATTCATGTCGACGTGGGTCATCAGGTGATACATGCTGGGAGTGTCATACGGCGATGCACCTAGAAACACTGCTGGGAAATTGAGCATCTTCTTCAGACGCTCGTCTTTTACGTATTCTCCAGAGAATGAATAGAGCGGTTTCACAAGAAGTTTCAAGAATCGTCCAAGTTTAGCCAAGACTTCTGGGTGGACAAAGCTTCGGGCGTCCTGAAAGTTTGTGTATAAAAAGTGCTTGATCGAAAGCTCATAGGCGCTTTGAGCTGACTCTAGATAGCGCTCCAAGCCCTTTGCTGCGCCGGGTTCAATCGACTCAAACATTTCTTTAATTTGCGAAACGTTGTCTGGCATCAATATTGAATCGCCCAGGCCTTCATTTCGAGTTTGATAAGCAGGGTTCAACCGCTGAAGTTTTAGCTCTTTATCGGCAGAGCTGCCCATGAGTTTGAAAAACTGCTCGAAAGCATCCGGCATTAGATACCAACTCGGACCCATGTCAAAGCGGAAGCCATCCTTCTCCCAAACATCGGCACGACCACCAATTGACTCTCTGGCTTCGAATAAGTCCACTTTCATTCCTGCTTTGGCAAGCAGGGCGGCAGTGGCAAGCCCGGCGATACCGCCTCCGATAACAACGGCTGTTTTTTGGCTCAAGGCTTTGCTCCTAGAAGTGCTCGGGCAAGCAGAATTAGCTTGCGAAAGTTACTAACCGATATTCGGGTGTGAATTAGTTCCGAAGCCGGAGTATTGGCAATCTTGCTGTTTAGTTCCTGAAACAGAAGTTGGGCTGCGGTGACAGCTTTTCTAGCCGAAGCTGGAAGCAACGGCAGGGCTAGTGCAGACACTGCCAGGTCGGCCTCAATGTCTTTGGTGAGTCTGGCTTTAGTTTCTTCGTCAAAGCTTTTGATGTCCACGCCCGGAAAATAACTGCGTCCAAGTTTTTCAAAATCAGCGGCAAGATCCCGAAGGAAATTCACCTTTTGGAATGCCGAACCAAGTCCTCTGGCTCCCAAAACTAAAGTTTGCTTTTGCTCTTTCGTAAAATCGTGACCTGCAACAAAGACCGCAAGACACATCAATCCGACAACTTCGGCACTGCCATAGACATAGCGCTCGAATGATTTTTGGTCATGAATCGTTTCGGTCAGGTCCTGTCGCATTGAGTAAAAAAAGGGCTCAACAATGTCTTTGCCAATACCGACCAGCCTTGCGGTAATTGCAAAAGAGTGAATTATCAAATTTGTGCTGAAGCCTCGCTCCATCGCCAGATAGGTCTCTTGCTCGAATTCATTCAAGAGCGCTTCCGGATCCACCAGCTTTGATGTGAGGGCAGCATCAGCAGCAGAGCCGTCTACAATCTCATCGGCAACCCGCACTAGCGCATAGATGTTCTCGACGTGTGGCCTAAGGTTTTTTCCCAAAATTCTCGTGGCCAGGCCAAATGAAGTGGAGTAGCTATAGATTACTTCTTTGCTGGCCCGGTGGGCAGCTTTGGAGTAAAGAGCCAATCCTGTTGGCACTTTTGTGGTGTCTTGATTTTGCACACCTTCAGGGTATCGCGATATAAATCGTAAGATTGTCCTATGCCGAATCAAATGAAGCCAAGAAGCCATGTTGTTACAGATGGAATTGAACGTGCTGCCGCCAGAGGAATGCTCCGCGCAGTGGGCATGGGAGACGAGGACTGGGAGAAGCCACAAATTGGTGTTGCTTCATCCTGGAACGAGGTAACCCCCTGCAATCTCTCGCTGGATCGGCTGGCAGATGCTGCCAAGCAGGGCGTTCATCAGGCAAAGGGTTATCCACTTGAGTTCGGAACTATCTCAGTTTCCGATGGAATCTCAATGGGCCATGAGGGCATGCACTTTTCACTGGTTTCAAGGGAAGTTATTGCCGACTCGGTAGAGACAGTTATGCAGGCTGAGCGCCTCGATGGTTCAGTTTTGCTTGCAGGTTGTGACAAGTCACTGCCAGGCATGCTCATGGCCGCTGCTCGCTTAGACCTAGCATCGGTGTTCCTTTACGCAGGTTCCATTGCTCCTGGTTGGGTGAAGCTTTCTGATGGTACCGAAAAACAGGTGACCATCATCGATGCCTTTGAGGCGGTAGGTGCCTGCAAGGCCGGCAAGATGAGCGAAGAAGATTTGGGTCGAATTGAACGAGCCATCTGTCCAGGCGAAGGCGCCTGTGGCGGTATGTATACCGCTAACACAATGGCTTCGATTGGTGAGGCACTTGGAATGAGCCTGCCTGGCTCAGCAGCTCCGCCTTCGGCCGACCGAAGGCGAGACAGCTGGGCTCACCGCTCCGGTGAAGCAGTTGTGAACCTGATTGCCAAGGGTATTACCGCCAGAGACATCCTCACCAAGAAAGCCTTCGAGAACGCAATCGCAGTATTGATGGCCTTTGGTGGCTCAACCAACGCGGTTTTGCACCTCCTTGCAATCGCGCGTGAGGCTGAAGTTGACCTAAAGCTGGAGGACTTCAACCGAATTGCTGACAAGGTCCCACACCTTGGTGACCTGAAGCCTTTTGGTCAGTACGTAATGAACGATGTTGATCGGGTTGGCGGTGTGCCCGTTGTCATGAAGGCGCTGCTAGATGCAGGCCTGTTGCATGGTGATGTCCTGACCGTTACTGGTAAGACCATGGCCGAGAACCTAACTGACATTAATCCACCAGATCCAGATGGCAAGATCATCCGGGCCATGAATAACCCAATTCACAAAGATGGTGGAATCAGCGTGCTTCACGGAACCATCGCGCCTGATGGAGCTGTTGTGAAGACTGCCGGTTTCGATCTTGACAAATTCGAGGGACCAGCCAAGGTGTTTGACCGTGAGGCAGCTGCTATGGAGGCGCTGTCAGAAGGAAAGATTGCCGCTGGCGACGTGGTTGTTATTCGCTACGAAGGCCCCAAGGGTGGCCCTGGTATGCGAGAGATGCTTGCCATCACCGGCGCAATTAAGGGTGCGGGATTGGGCAAAGATGTTCTACTATTGACAGACGGCAGATTCTCAGGCGGCACAACCGGACTGTGTATCGGCCACATTGCGCCAGAGGCCGCCGATGGTGGACCAATAGCTCTGGTTCGTGATGGAGACTTGATTCGGGTCGACATTGCTGCTCGTTCGCTTGACTTACTGGTCAGCGAGGAAGAGCTGGCGGAGCGTCACAAGGACTTCCAGCCATTGCCACCGCGATATACCCGCGGCGTGCTAGCGAAGTATTCAAAGTTGGTTCACTCGGCTTCTGAGGGTGCCTACTGCGGCTAATTGTTGATTTGAAAGTAGAAAACCATGGCAACTGAGACGCTAACCGGTGCACAAGCTCTAATTCGTTCGCTTGAAATGCTGGGTGTCGACACAGTCTTCGGTCTTCCCGGCGGAGCTATTTTGCCGACCTACGACCCACTTATGGACTCCAGCAAACTTCGGCATATCTTGGTTCGTCACGAACAAGGTGCTGGTCACGCGGCTGAAGGCTATGCAGCAGCCAGCGGCAAGCTCGGAGTTTGCATCGCAACCAGCGGACCGGGAGCAACCAACCTGGTTACCGCAATTGCTGATGCTCACATGGACTCTGTTCCGCTGCTTGCTATCACCGGTCAGGTGAACTCTTTTGCCATCGGAACCGATGCCTTCCAGGAAGCCGACATCGTTGGTATCACAATGCCTATCACCAAGCACAGCTTCCTGGTTACTAAGGCTGAGGATATCCCCGGTGTCATCGCGGCTGCCTACGAAGTAGCAACAACAGGTAGGCCCGGACCGGTGTTGGTTGACGTGGCCAAAGATGCTCAGAACGCTAAGTTTGAATTCTCCTGGCCACCTAAAATTGACCTTCCTGGCTACAAGCCAGTGACCGATCCTCATGGTAAGCAGGTTCAGGCAGCTGCCGAACTGATTTTGAGGTCACATAAGCCAATTCTTTATGTCGGTGGTGGTGTTATCCGAGCCGGCGCGAATAAGGAGCTGCTCAAGCTTGCTGAGCTGCTACACGCTCCAGTAACAACCACCCTCATGGCGCGTGGTGCTTTCCCAGATTCGCACCCGCAGCACCTGGGCATGCCCGGCATGCATGGCACCGTGCCGGCCGTAACAGCCTTGCAAAAATCAGACTTGCTCATTACGTTGGGTGCCAGGTTTGATGACCGCGTGACCGGAGACGTCAAGAGCTTTGCTAAGGGCGCGAAGGTTATTCACGTTGATGTTGACCCTGCGGAAATCGGAAAGATCCGTCACGCGGATGTTCCGATTGTTGGAGATGCCAAGGTTGTTATTGCAATGCTGATTTCTGAAATTGAAGCTCAGCTGAAGAAAACCAAGCCAGATTATTCGGACTGGTGGGTGTTCCTGAATGGATTGAAGGAGCGCTACCCGCTTGGTTACAACGACTTAGATGATGGCAAGCTCGCACCGCAATACGTGATTGAGCGCATTGGTGAGCTATCTGGTCCCGAGGCGGTTTTCGCTTCTGGGGTGGGTCAGCACCAGATGTGGTCGGCGCAGTTTATTAAGTACGAGCGTCCAAATTCATGGCTGAATTCTGGTGGCGCTGGAACAATGGGCTACTCGGTTCCCGCAGCAATGGGCGCCAAGGTCGCACAGCCAGATCGCTTGGTGTGGGCAATCGATGGCGATGGTTGCTTCCAGATGACAAATCAGGAACTTGCAACCTGCACCATCAACAACATTCCAATCAAGGTTGCGATTATCAACAACTCTTCATTGGGAATGGTGAGGCAGTGGCAGACCCTGTTCTACAACTCCCGCTATTCAAACACCGACCTGAACACCGGCACTGACACCGCAATGGTTCCAGACTTCGTCAAGTTGGCAGAGGCCTACGGCTGCCTGGGAATCAGGGTTGAAAAGCTTGAAGAAGTTGATGCCGCAATCAAGCTGGCGATGGAAACCAATGACCGCCCAGTGGTTATCGACTTCATTGTTGGTCGGGACGCGATGGTTTGGCCGATGGTGCCTGCCGGAGTCTCAAACGATGCGGTTCAATATGCCCGAGATGCTGCCCCGATTTGGGATGGTGAGGAGTAATCATGACTCAGCACGTTTTGTCACTGCTTGTTGAAAACAAGCCAGGTATCCTCACTCGCGTTGCAGCGCTGTTTGCCCGCCGTGGCTTCAACATTGAATCGCTGGCCGTAGGAACCACAGAGGTTGAAGGCGTTTCCAGAATGACGGTTGTGGTTGGCCTAGATGGGCAGCCATTGGAGCAGGTAACCAAGCAGCTGAACAAGCTGATCAATGTCCTAAAGATTGTTGAGCTGGAAGATGATGCCTCTGTTGCAAGAGACCACATGCTGATTAAGGTACGCACCGATGCTTCGACCAGATCTCAGGTCCTGGAAGCCGTGACATTATTCAGGGCTAGAGTGATTGACGTAGTCAGTGATTCGGTGGTTATCGAGGTCACGGGAGATGCAGCTAAGTGCCAGGCGTTTATTAAGGTCCTGGAGCCATTTGGCATAAAAGAGTTGGTTCAGTCTGGTGCAATAGCAATATCGCGCGGCTCGAAGTCAATGAGCGAAAAAGTGCTTCGCTAAGGTTTACCCATAACAAACAAGGAGAACGAGTAAATTGGCAGAGATTTTCTACGACAAAGATGCAGACCTAAGCATCATCCAGGGTCGCAAGGTTGCAGTGTTGGGCTTTGGATCACAGGGTCACGCTCACGCGCTGAACCTAAAGGACTCCGGCGTTGACGTCGTAGTTGGACTTTTGGAGGGCTCAAAGTCCCGATCAAAGGCCGAGGACCAAGGCCTGAAGGTTCTTACTCCTGGTGAGGCAGTGAAGTGGGCCAACGTGATCGTTGTGCTAGCGCCAGATCCAAAGCAGCGAGACCTATTCACCAATGACATTGCTCCAAACCTAGAGGCCGGAGATGCCCTGGTGTTCGGTCACGGATTTGCGATTCGCTACGGCTTTATTCAGCCACCAGCAAACGTTGATGTCTTCCTGGTTGCTCCTAAGGGACCGGGTCACCTGGTTCGCCGCGAGTACGTTGCAGGCAAGGGTGTTCCAAACCTTGTGGCTGTTGAGCAGGATTCAACCGGTCACGCAATGGACCTTGCACTTTCCTATTCACGCGCAATCGGTGGTACCCGTGCTGGAACCATCAAAACAACATTCACGGAGGAAACCGAGACCGACCTGTTCGGTGAGCAGGCAGTTCTTTGTGGCGGTGCATCTCAGTTGGTTATGTACGGCTTCGAGACCTTGGTTGAGGCTGGCTACCAGCCAGAAATCGCCTACTTCGAGGTTCTGCACGAGCTGAAGTTGATTGTTGACCTTATGTACGAGGGCGGCATTGCCAAGCAGCGCTGGAGTGTTTCGGACACCGCTGAGTACGGTGACTACGTTTCCGGCCCTCGTGTTATTGACCCATCGGTCAAGGACAACATGAAGGCTGTCCTAACTGACATCCAGAACGGTGCTTTCGCAAAGCGCTTCATTGACGACCAGGATGCCGGTGGACCAGAGTTCAAGGCGCTTCGCGCCAAGGGCGAGGCTCACCCAATCGAGGCAACCGGTCGCGAACTGCGCAAGCTGTTCAGCTGGATCAAGAACGACGACGACTACCAGGAAGGTAACGTCGCAAGATAGTTCTATTGCAAACCCCCCTCGATGCTTTCGAGGGGGTTTTTGCATTTTGACGTGGCTTTGATTCGATTGAAGCTGCGGACTGTAGAATTTCTGCATTCGAAAATCTCTAAGGATAAATAATGTGCGCACAAGTTACCTGCAGCTCTTGCTCAAAGCCAACCTGGGAAGGTTGTGGAGAGCACATTGACCAGGCCCTAGCAGGTGTTGCGGAGTCAGACCGCTGCCAGTGCGCGCGATAGCCCTATCTATTTTTCAAGGCTAGAATGGGGGCTATCCCATCGCTGTCGATTTTTCGTTAGGTTAGCCATTGTCTAAGCCAATAGTTTTAATTGCTGAAGAGCTTTCTCCTGCCACGGTTGAGGCGCTTGGCCCGGATTTTGAGATCCGCCAGGTAGATGGAGCCGACCGAGCAGCGCTGCTGCCGGCACTAAGAGACGCAAATGCGGTATTGATTCGCTCTGCCACCAAGATGGACGAGGAAGCGCTGAAGGCGGCTCCTTCCCTGAAGGTAATCGCGCGAGCTGGAGTGGGCCTCGACAACGTCGATATCAAGGCTGCGACAAACCAGGGCGTAATGGTTGTAAACGCGCCAACTTCAAACGTAATTTCAGCAGCGGAATTAGCTATTGGCCACATCATGTCGCTTGCCAGGAACATTCCAGCAGCTCAGGCATCAATGCAGGCTGGAAAATGGCAGCGCAGTGCCTTTTCTGGCGTCGAGCTTTATGAGAAGACAATTGGAATCATTGGCCTTGGCCGCATTGGCACCCTGGTTGCCGAGCGCCTGGCTGGCTTTGGGGCAACGCTCATTGGCTACGACCCATACGTAACACAGGCCAGAGCTGAGCAAATTGGCGTTGAGCTGGTTGACATGGATGCGCTGATGCAGCGAAGTGATTTCATCACCATTCACATTCCAAAGCTGCCCGAGACCACCGGCATGATTTCTACGGAGCAGTTTGCAATGGCCAAGCCGAACTTGCGCATCGTGAACTGTTCCCGTGGCGGAATTATTGATGAGGACGCTCTCTACCAGGCGCTGGTGTCGGGCCAGATTGCTGGCGCTGGCCTAGACGTTTTCGTTTCGGAGCCCCCAACCGGTTCGCCGCTAATTGGGTTGGAAAACATTCAGCTGACCCCTCACCTTGGAGCATCCACTGAGGAAGCTCAGGAGAAGGCCGGTATCTCTGTTGCGCGATCTGTTCGTTTGGCCCTGGCAGGAGACCTAGTTCCAGATGCCGTCAACGTTGCCGGGGGAGTGATCGATGCTTCGGTGAAGCCAGGAATCTCATTGGCCGAGAAGCTCGGGCAAATTGTTGCTGGTCTAGCACAGGGCTCGATTGTTTCGGTGGAATTTGAGGCTCGCGGCGAGATCGCAGCCCACGATGTGACCGTGCTGAAGTTGGCCGCCCTAAAGGGACTGTTCCAGACCATGGTGACCGAGCAGGTCTCCTACGTCAATGCGCCACTGATGGCAGAGTCACGAGGAATTGAAGTTCGCCTGGTGCAGGACACTGTCAGCGATGAGTATCGAAACGTGACAACCGTAAAGGCTGTTTTGTCAGATGGCAGTGTTGTCTCTGTTGGGGGAACCGTGATCGGACCAAAGCACCACCAGAAGGTCGTCTCGATCAACGGCTACGACGTCGAGCTGTCAATGGCGGAGAACCTGGTTGTGATGGTCTACCAAGACCGCCCTGGAATCGTCGCGATCTATGGCAAGGCTTTTGCTGAGGCAAACATAAACATTGCAGCCATGACAATTGCCAGGCAGCAAAAGGGCGGAAAAGCCCTTGCTGTGATCACCGTTGACTCACCGGTGGACGCAGATGTTCTCGAAGGCGTCAGAAAAGAGATAGACGCGGATGTAATGCGCGCTATCTCAATTACTGATCAGTACTAGTTGCTAGTCGCGCGATTCTTCGCGTCCATGCCCTGCGACCAGGTTGTGTAGCCACCGTCGAGGTTCTTGGCGTTGATACCGTGCCCCTTTAGAAGCTGCACAGCAGTGTGTCCACGCTGACCAACAGCGCAGTGCACAATCACCTCTTTGCCCTTTAGCTGGTCCAGGTTCTGACGCAGAGTGTCAACCGGAATAAGAACTGAGCCGGGAACGTGCCCGGCCGCATTTTCAGACTCTGACCTGACATCAACCAACAGGGCCCCTGCTGCCATCTTGTCGGCCAAGTCGCCAAACTGAACGCTCTCGGTTTTGCCAGTGAAGATGTTGTTGCCCACATATCCAGCCTGATTGATTGCGTCCTTGGCGGAGCCAAAAGCCGGTGCGTAACTGAGTTCAAGGTTCATCAGGTCATCAATCGTGAGGCCGGCATAGATACCTGTGGCAATTACGTCAATGCGCTTGTCAACGCCGTCACGACCAATTCCCTGAGCTCCGAGAAGCTTGCCTGTCTCTGGGTCGAATAGAACCTTCAGGCTGACAGTTTCAGCACCGGGGTAGTAGCCGGCGTGGCTGCCGGGGTGAAGATGGATTACTTTGTGAGCAATCTCCATGCGCTTAGCTAGGGCTTCGGTCAGGCCGGTGAGCGCTGCAGCCATGCCGAAAGCTCCGATGATGCCGGTTCCAATTGAAGGCCTCGCGGCCACCGTTTCTCCCGCAATCACGTCTGCCACTAGCCGACCATGACGATTGGCTAGGTTTGCTAGCCAGATCATTTGATCTTGTCCGGTCAGGGCACTAACTTTTTGAGCTGCGTCGCCCACGGCAAAAACGTTGGGGTCACTGGTGCGCATTTGATCATCGACCACGATGCCGCCGGCATCACCGATTTCTAAACCTGCATCAACGGCCAGCTTATGATCTGCCACTACTCCTATGGCAGCCACTACCAGGTCAGCATCGATCACTCTGCCGTTTTTCAGGGTGAGTGTGGACTCATTCACGGTTTCAGTCTCTGCCGAAAGAGCAAGCTCAATGCCGTTTTCGATTAGCACCTTTTGCATTGGTTCGATCATCTCTGGGTCGAACTGGGGCAGAATGTTGCCTCGGAATTCGACGATGGTGGTCTTGATTCCTCGATGCTGAAGATTTTCAGCAAGCTCCACGCCAATGAATCCAGCACCGATGATTGCTGCAGATTTGATCTGCTTATTGTCAACCAGAGCCTTGATTTTGACAGCGTCTTGTACGTCTCGGAGGACAAGTGCTCGTTCCAGCCCCGGAACTGGGACCATTCTTGGCTTGGCCCCAGTGGATAGAACTAGCTGGTCATAGCTCTCCTGGTATTCGGTGTTATCTAGGAGATTGGAAACAGTCACCTGCTTGGTTGCGCGGTCAATCTTGGTAACCCGGCTGTTCACGCGAACATCTAAGTTGAATCTTGCGTGCAGCGATTCCGGTGTTTGCAGAAGCAGACTCTGCTCCTGTTCGATAACGTCGCCAATGTGATACGGCAGACCGCAGTTGGCATAGGAAACATGCGGGCCCTGTTCGAACACAATGATCTCAGCGTCCTCTTTTAGCCTGCGCAGCCTTGTGGCAGCGGACATTCCTCCGGCTACGCCTCCAACAATTAAGACCTTCATTAGCGAACCACCTTGAGTCCCGCGCGCTGCCAGGCGGCCATTCCGCCAGCTACATTCTTGACCTGATAGCCGTTTTTACTCAGGATGCCAGCAGCCTGAGAGCTTCGCATTCCTGACTGGCAGACCACCAAAATCTCTCGCTCACTCGGAATTTCCTTGAGTCTGCGCTCGAGCACACCAAGCGAAATTAGCTTGGCTCCTGGCGCGTGAAAGTTTTTGTATTCGTGGCTCTCGCGCACATCAATAAGAACTGCTCCGTTCTCCTGAAGCGTCTTCGCGGCTTCGGGCGAGACGGTTTCAAACTTTTTCTTGAAAATGTCAAAAAGGCCCATTAGTTAGATGCCTCCATGGAAACTTCCTTGCCTGCTTGGATCCAGGCACCGGTGCCACCGGCAACCGAAACCACGTTGTAGCCCTGGGCTTCCAAGTAGTTTGCGGCAGTCATTGACCTGCCACCGGACTGACAAATAATCCAGGTCTTACTCTCTTTCGAAAACTCACCTAGGTTCTCTGGGATGCTGTTTAGGGCAATGTGCTTGGCGCTTGGCACGTGGCCATCTTCAAACTCCCAGCCCTCTCGAACGTCCACTACCTTGTCACCAGCTGTGATTGCTTGCTCCAGCTCGTTGATTGACACTTCATTAGCCATTGTTTTTCCTCTCGATTCTTGTCTTGTCTAGCTCAGGGCTAGGAATGCTTTTTCTAGCTTTGCTCGGTCTTGCTCACCGGCTTCGTCTTTGGTGCAGTTGGCGATGCCTGATGCGATTAGTGAAAATGCGGCGCGGTTGATCGCGGATTGAGCCGCAGCCATTTGAGTCAGGACATCGGTGCACTGCCTGCCCTCGTCCAGCATCTTGATGATGCCGCCAAGCTGCCCCTGCGCCCTGGCAAGGCGTTTCCTGACTGAATCGATATCAGTTTCCGGAATGTCCATGTTCGCTCCTTGTTTTACAGTCCAAGTTCCTGTACTGTAGCACATACCCCCGGGGGTATAAATAATTAGTTTTGATCAGAGGAAAAGAAATGAAGTTAATCAAGTTCTTGGTTGCGGCAATCATTGCGGTATTTGCAGTCGGTTCACTTGCCGGGTGCTCAACATCAGAGGCGAGGGCGGCCAGTGAGTTCGCAGCGGTTATCGATGTTAGAACCGGTGATGAGTGGGACTCTGGTCATCTAGAGGGTGCGTTGCACATCGGAATCGCGGACGCCGACTTCACTGAGCAGTTGGGCCAATTGGACCCGAGCGCGGACTACTACGTTTACTGCCGCTCAGGTAACAGGGCTGGTCAGGCAATTGACCAGATGCGCGATCTTGGTTTCACTGGGGAATTGGTAAACGGCGGCTCCGTTGCAAACGCCTCCAAGGCTCTCGGGTTGGCAGTCGTAACCGACTAACACCCGAGCAAAAGCGCCACGCAAAGGATAAGGTTGTAGAAACCAACCTTGTGAGGCTTTTTGAACCAGATAAACCTTGCCGTAATACCCGGAGATGGCATTGGCCCGGAGGTCACTGCCGTTGCCCTGGAGTGCCTAACTAAGGCTCTTGGCGACACCAAACTTCAGACAACTTCTTATCCGCTTGGTTCCGACCGCTATTTGGCCACGGGTCAGGCTCTAACAAGCGATGATCTCGACGCGCTTGCCGGTCATGATGCGATTTTGCTGGGTGCGATTGGAGACCCACGAGTCCCATCCGGAGTGCTAGAGCGCGGACTGCTGTTGAAGCTACGGTTTGCATTTGACCACCACATAAACTTGCGTCCTTCAAATCTTTTCCCCGGTGTTGTCTCTCCGTTGAGTAACGCAAAGCAGGTTGATTTTGTGGTCGTTCGAGAGGGAACCGAGGGCCCCTATGTCGGAAATGGTGGAAGCATTCGCCAGGGCACCGAGCAAGAGGTTGCAAACGAGGTCTCGGTAAACACTGCTTTTGGCGTGCGCAGGGCAGTTCAGTACGCCTTTGAGCTTGCCAGTAAGCGCGATCGCAAGCAGTTAACCCTTGTTCACAAGACCAATGTTTTGGTGCACGCCGGCGCGATCTGGCTTCGCATGGTTGAAGAGGTTTCTGCGCACTACCCAAGTGTCACTCACGACTACATGCACATCGATGCCGCGACCATTCACATGGTGAATTCGCCAGAGCGTTTCGATGTGATTGTTACCGACAATCTTTTTGGTGACATCATCACCGATCTTGCTGCTGCAATTTGCGGTGGCATTGGCCTTGCTGCATCGGCTAATCTAAATCCATCTGGGGCGTTTCCTTCCATGTTCGAACCCGTTCATGGCTCGGCTCCCGACATTGCTGGAAAAAATCTGGCAGATCCAACCGCGGCTATCCTTTCTGCGGCGCTTTTGGCTAAGACTCTCGGATTTGATGAGGCCGCCGAAAGAATCGAATCAGCGGTTGCAGCTGACCTTGTCGAGCGTGGCGATGCCACGCGCTCAACTGAGCAGGTTGCTAGCGCGATTATCGCGAAAATTTAGGTAGGTCAAAATGGATTTCAAGGTAACTAAAAACCCGAGCCCGAGTTCTTCATCGGACCGCTCGGAGGTAATTTCAAACCCCACCTTCGGCACTCACTTCACTGACCACCAGGTGGTAATTGTTTGGGAGAAAGCTAAAGGCTGGCACTCTGCAGAGGTGTTGCCATACGGCCCGATCCTGATGGATCCGTCTTCGGCTGTGCTTCACTACGGGCAAGAAATCTTCGAGGGCATCAAGGCCTACCGCCACCAAGACGGCTCGATCTGGACCTTCCGCCCAGACAAAAACGCAAGCCGCCTGCAGCGCTCAGCGCAGCGCATGGCGTTGCCGGAACTGCCAACCGAATTGTTCATTGAGTCGCTGCGCCAGCTGATAGCCGTCGATGGCGCTTGGGTTCCGGAACCAACCGGCGAAAAGACCCTCTACATGCGTCCGTTTGAAATTGCGGCTGAGAACTTCCTAGGCGTTAGGGCGGCGGAGCGAGCTGAGTATCGCCTGATTGCAAGCCCCGTTGGCCCCTACTTCACCGGTGGCATCAAGCCGGTGTCGATTTGGATTGCGCTTGATAGTGCCAGAGCTGGAAAGCATGGCACCGGCGAGGCCAAGACCGGCGGAAATTATGCTGCCAGCCTTTTGGCTCAGCAAGAGGGCTATGCCCAGGGTTGCTCTCAGGTCATGTATTTGGATGCCGAAACCTCCACCTATGTTGAGGAGCTTGGCGGCATGAACCTGTTTTTTGTCTACCAGGACGGCTCAGTGGTGACACCACCGCTTGATGGAACGATTCTGCATGGAATCACCAGGGATTCGATCATCACCCTCCTAACAGACGCTGGCCATGATGTGATCGAGCGCAAGATTAGCCTTGATGAGGTGCGCGAAAAGGTTAAGTCAGGCGAAATAGCGGAGGTGTTTGCCTGTGGCACTGCCGCGGTGGTGACACCGGTTGGGCTGTTGAAGTCTCGCGAGGAAGAAATCACCATCGCCAACAACGAACCGGGTGCTGTGACCGTTGCAATGCGCGAGGAACTAACTGGAATTCAGTACGGAACGGTAGAAGACCGTCACAACTGGATGCATAAGCTGGCAGACTAGGCTCGTGCAAATAGTTAGAGCTCAACATAACGGCGAGGCCAAATTTGGCAAAATCTCCGATGGAATCATTCATTTCTACCTGGGAGACCCAATTCTTGGTGCCAGCCTGGGCACTGAAACGGCAGCGCTTTCTGAAGTGAAGCTGCTGGCTCCGGTGACTCCAAGCAAAATCGTTTGCATCGGAATGAACTACTCGGCACACGCAGCTGAGATTGCCCAAGATGTTCCTGATGAACCGCTGGTTTTCTTCAAGCCAGTCAGCGCAATAATCGGACCCGAGGACACCATCGTGCTCCCAAGGCAGTCCGGGCAGGTAGAGCTAGAAATCGAGCTTGCAATTGTTATTGGCAAGCAAGCCAAGGACATTTCTACGGCTGATTCTGCATCCCATATTTTTGGTTACACAATCGGTAATGACGTCACCGCCAGAGATCTACAGTTTTCTGATCTGCAGTGGGCAAGGAGCAAGGGCTTTGACACCTTCTGCCCGCTAGGTCCATGGATCGAGACCGAGTTGGATCCTGAAGCTCTTTCGCTTGAGTCAAGAGTCAATGGCCAGTCCAGGCAGAAATCAACCAGTAATGACATGATCACCAACGTCTTCGACATTGTTTCTTATGTGAGCCAGAACGTAACGCTCTTCCCAGGCGATGTAATCCTGACTGGTTCCCCTGCCGGAATCTCAAGGATTGAAGCTGGTGACCAGGTCGAGTGCGAAATTAGTGGCATCGGCGTTTTACACAACCCAGTTGCTTAGTTAGATAGCTAGAAAATGACAAAAATTACCGCACCAACCACTACTGCGCAGGGCGCTGAAGTCCGGGTTAGATTCTGCCCGAGTCCGACTGGAACCCCGCACGTTGGACTGATTCGCACCGCGCTGTTCAACTGGGCCTATGCCAGAAAAACCGGCGGCAAATTCATCTTCCGAATCGAAGACACCGATGCCAATCGTGACTCTGAGGAGAGCTACGAACAGCTTGTTTCAGCGCTTCAGTGGCTGGGTATCGACTGGGACGAGGGAATCGATGTCGGCGGCCCAAATCAGCCTTATCGTCAGTCGCAAAGAAGTGACATTTACCTGGATGTAGTTGAGAAGCTAAAGGCATCGGGACACCTCTACGAGAGTTTTCTAACTGGTGAGGAGATCGAGGCCCGAAACATCGCCAATGATCGAGCCGTTCAGCTTGGTTACGACAACTCCGAGCGCGATCTGACCGAGGAAGCCCGCGCTGCGTACCGGGCCGAAGGCAGGCAGCCGGCACTGCGGCTGCGAGTACCGGATCAAGACATTACGTTCACTGACTTGGTTCGTGGCGAGATCACCTTCCCAGCCGGCTCCTTTCCCGACTTCGTAGTGGTTCGACCAGGGGGAGCTCCGCTCTACACGCTTGTGAACCCGGTCGACGATGCACTCATGGGAGTCACTCACGTGTTGCGCGGTGAGGATCTACTGTCTTCAACTCCGCGCCAGATAGCGCTTTATAACGCGCTCTATGAAGCTGGGGTTGCCAAGTTCATTCCGCACTTCGGTCACCTGCCGTTTGTGATGGGAGAGGGCAATAAAAAACTTTCGAAGCGAAACCCGGAGAGCGACCTGTTCTTGCATCGCGACCGCGGCTTCATCCCCGAGGGGCTTTTGAACTACCTGGCTCTATTGGGTTGGTCAATTTCTGCAGATCGCGACATCTTCTCGATGGCAGAGATGTGTGCCAATTTTGAGGTCACTGACGTCAACCCAAACCCTGCCAGGTTTGATCAGAAGAAGGCTGAGGCGATTAACTCCGCTCACATTCGACTTCTCACGGACGAAGACTTTATGAACCGGGTTCTTCCCTATTTGCAGTCCGCTGGCGTCATTGGCGCAACGGTGACAGAGCACCAAGCCGAGGTTTTGGCAAAGCTTGCTCCATTGACCAAGGAGCGCGTGACCGTCTTGAGCGACGTAGTTGGAATGATCGAGTTCATGTTCGTAGCCGATCAGGACCTATCAATCGATGAGGATGCCGAGAAGCAGCTACCTGAAAATGCAGCTGAAATTGTTAGTGCAGCCATCTTGGCAATCAAGGACCTGCCTGATTTCAGCACCGAAGCGCTGCAGCAAGCACTCAGCGACGCTCTGGTGGAAGGCCTAGGGGAGAAGCCCCGCAACGCCTTTGGGCCGGTTAGAACGGCCATCAGCGGTAGAAGGGTTAGCCCTCCGCTTTTTGAGTGCATGGAGATCTTGGGAAAGCAAAGCTCACTAGCTCGACTAGAGGCATTTGCTCAATCCCACTAGGATAGGACCTCGGGTCTAGGCCCGACCCTTGGGGTATGGTGTAATTGGCAACACGGATGATTCTGGTTCATTTGTTCTTGGTTCGAGTCCAGGTACCCCAGCAAGACGCAGCAGGAGCGTAGATGCTAGACGCCTTTTCAGCTTGGTTTCTAGTTTTCGCCTTTATTTCCACAGCCCTATTTCATGTCGCGATTGTTCTCGGAGCACCGCTTGGTGAGTATTCCTATGGTGGTCAAGTCGCTGGCAAACTTTCACTCCGCCTGCGCGCAACCAGTATTTTTTCGATGATTGTGATGCTTGGGCTGGCGGGTCACTGCCTGGCTCAAGTCGGTGTTTTTCAGCCGCTTTTTGATGGGCAGTTCAATCAAATTGGTAACTGGGCGATGGTCGTCTTTTGCGCTCTATCAGCCATTATGAACAACATCACCAAAAGCATGAAAGAGCGCCGGCTCTGGGGTCCAGTGACCCTCGCCATGCTGGCTGCATCGCTGGTAGTGGCAATCTAGATTTCTAAAACCTGCCCCGGCTCTAGGTAAACAAACTCGCCTCCGAATTTCTCAGTTACTTCCCGAACCCGAGCATTTTGCAGCGCGTGGCCATTTTGATTTAGCAGACCGTTGTGGGTTGGGAAGGCTTGCTTCGGCTTTATGGCAGCGACAAAGTCCATAACATCCGAAATCTTCAGCCACGGCGCACTGGTTGGGCAGGCCAGCACCTGAACTGGTGAATCCGGAATCGTGTAGCTGTCACCCGGGTAATACAGCTTGCTGTTGACCATCACGCCCAAATTTTCAACCAGGTCAATGCTGCGATGAATTTCTTGGTGCAGGTAGCCATAGAAATCAAGAACAAAGCCCCCAAGTTCATAGTGGTCTCCGTGATAAGCGAGAGTCACTGGAAGGCCAGCGAGCTTGGTTGCAACTTCAGGGGGGCCGAAGATCACTGCTTCCGGGTTTGATTTCAGGATCGTTTGGATGTGTGGCAAAAAGCTGTGGTCGTCGTGGACGTGAGTCAGGCAAACCGCAATCACGTTTTCAAAATCCGGCAATTTTTCCTGATACATTCCGGGGTCTATTAAAACCGTGCCGGAATCCAAGACCAGTTCCAGAAGTGCGTGGCTGTGCTTGATGATTTTCATGTCTCTCCTGAAAGCAGTCTATGTTTATCTTGTTCAGTGAAAGGTAGTGCCAATGAAGCCACTTGGAGTAATTCTTAATCCTCAGGCCAATCGTGGCGGTGCCAAGCTAGTGGGCCAGGCAGCGTTTGAGCATTTTGCCGAGGCTGGAATTCCGGTGGTGAACCTTTCCGGCGATACGGCTACCGAGGCCGTCAAAAAAGCCGAGCAAATGATTAGGTCGCAGGACCTATCTGGAATTGTGGCAATTGGTGGCGATGGCACCAGCCAGCTGGGTGTGAACCTCGCGGTCCCTAACCATTTGCCACTGGGGCTGATCCCAGCCGGAAGCGGCAATGATCAAGTCAGAGAGCTTGGCATTTCGCTGACTGAGTCCAAAGCTGCGGTTGAAAACATCGTTGCTTCGCTTGATTCGCCAAAAAGAGTTGATGCGATGAAGGTCAGCGTTTCCGGGAGGGATTTTTGGTCAATCGGTTCAATTTCTGCTGGGTTTGATGCGCTTTGCGCAACCAGGGCAAATTCGCTCAAGTGGCCCAAGGGCCCCAACAGTTATGTCGCAGCACTATTACTGGAGTTGCCCTCTTTTGAGGCCATCGAATATCACCTAGACATTGATGGTGAGAAGCGAGTTGTTGAGGCAATGCTGTGTGGTGTGGCAAACGTAAAGAACTTTGGGGGCGGAATGAAGATTTCTCCGAGTTCTGACTTTACCGACGGTGAGCTCGAGGTTTTTATGCTGCATAAGGTCTCCAGGGCCAGGCTGCTTCGGATCTTTCCTACTGTTTATAAGGGAAACCACATTAGATTTCCGGAGATTGAAATCTTCAAGGCAAAGTCAATAAAGATCTCAAATGATTCCTTTCCAGTGACCTGCGATGGGGAACTTGTGGGGAATGCTCCATTTGCCGCTGAGGTCCATCCGGGAGCGCTCAGATTGCTCAGTCTTTAGATTGCTAAGGGACGGGATTTATGGCAGACTTCTGAAGTTGCTTTTCGGCCCCATCGTTTAGCGGCCTAGGACACTGCCCTCTCACGGCAGCGGCGCGGGTTCGAATCCCGCTGGGGTCACAAATATCGCTCTCGAAGGCAAAAACCTTCTAGGGCGATTTTTTTATCGCCACTTTCTGGAAAAACTAGTTGCCAGAACGATAAACACCACTGGAATCAGCGCCATTGCGTTTAGTCCACCGAAGGTGAATAGGGTCAGGATTCCTCCGGCAACAGCTCCACCAAATGCACCGGAGAGGTTCATCAGTGAGTCGCTGAAGCCCTGGACCTTGGTTCTTTGGCCAGTTGCAAGAGTTTCACTCAAAAGTGCGCTGGCGGCGACTGTGGAGCCAGACCAACCAAGGCCCAATAGAAATAGCCCCAAAAGCACAGCGTAAAAATCGCCTTGCCAGAAACCGGAAATCGCCAACGAGGCGATGAATACCAACTGACTTCCCACAATTATTGGCACCGCGCTGAATCGGTCTGTCAGCCAACCAAATACAGGAGAAAATGCATACATTCCAGCGATGTGCAGGGAAATAGTGAAGCCAACCTCTGCTAGGGAGTGACCCTCTGCACTTAGGTGCGCTGGGGTCATTGACATGACCGACACCATCACCATGTGGCTTAGGGCAATTGTCAAAACCGCGTAGCCAGCAATCGGAAATTCCTTGATTACGGCAATCGCATCCCTAAGTCCGCCGGATTTGCGATTTGGGGAAAGCCCAGCGATGTCCCTGGCAACAATTAGTGGATCAGGGCGAAGACCACACCAGAAAACCAGGGTGGAGCTCAGCTGGGCAGCAATGGTGAACAAGAACGGCCCGGACAGGTGCGGCATGCCAAGGCTGAGGCCAAGCGCTTCGCCAGGGGCAATCAAGTTCGGTCCGATTACAGCGCCGAGGGTCGTGGCCCAGACCACAAATGACAGGTCTTTGCCCTTGGGTTTCCCGGTGGGAATATCCGCCGCGGCAAATCGAGCCTGGAGCGAAACCGCAGAGCCGGCGCCAAGCAGCATCAGGGCTACTATCTCAACAGCAAAAGACTGGGCGTAGGTGGCCGTAATCATGAGCGAGGCACCCAGAATGGCCAAGAAGGCGCCAAAAGCCAGTGCAACCCGTCTACCTCTTCGGAATGCCAGGTTTGCAAGCGGGATGGCAGCAGCAGCAGATCCAAGGGTGCTCAGGGTCGCCGCAGCACCCGACCAGGCAGTTGTTCCCGACAGCTCAACGGCCAGCAGTGCTCCAACTGAAAGCGTTGCCCCAAGCCCGAAACCACCAAGGGCTTGACCTAGGGCCAGAACCTTGACGGTACGCCTCTGTAGAGTTTCTAGACCCTGTTCACTAAACTGACTCACCGCTAAAGAATAGCGGTTTGAGATAAAGTAGTGGTTTACGCAATCGCGAGGTGGAGAACATGTCAAATAAGCCCCTAACCCTGGCTGAAAAGCTATGGAGAGATCACCTAGTGGTCAAGGGAGAAAACGGCGCCCCAGATCTTCTCTACATTGATCTCCACCTAATTCACGAGGTAACCAGCCCCCAGGCTTTCGATGGGCTCCGCCTTGCTGGACGAGGCATCAGGCGCAAAGACCTGACAATCGCCACAGAGGACCACAACACGCCAACTGCCGACATTCACCTTCCGATTGCTGATTCGACCTCCAGGGCTCAGGTCCAGGCGCTTAGAGACAACACCGCAGAATACGGAGTCAGGATTCACTCGCTGGGGGATAAGAACCAGGGAATTGTTCACGTTGTTGGTCCGCAGCTGGGACTCACGATGCCGGGCCTCACCGTTGTTTGTGGCGACTCCCACACCTCAACTCACGGCGCTTTCGGCGCCCTGGCCATGGGAATTGGAACCAGCGAAGTTGAACACGTGCTTGCCACTCAAACCCTTCCGCTGCAGCCATTTAAGACAATGGCGATCAATGTCGAGGGAACGCTTCGTCCGGGCGTTAGCGCCAAGGACATCATTTTGGCGGTGATTGCCAAGATCTCGACCGGTGGCGGTCAGGGGTATGTTCTTGAATACCGCGGTAGTGCAATCAGGGCTCTGTCCATGGAGGGTCGAATGAC